>Ga0315336_1001194_pt1 | contig 54347 bp, 44 predicted proteins | sample ASW5metaG_FD_204512 | JGI IMG/M metagenome (GOLD analysis project Ga0315336, IMG submission 204512) | Ammonia-oxidizing marine archaeal communities from Monterey Bay, California, United States - ASW #5 | ecosystem: Environmental > Aquatic > Marine > Intertidal zone | place: USA: California...
CAAGTCCTTCCCCCGTACAGCGCAATGCAAACGCACGCAGCCAAAAGCGACTACGTGCGTCAAAGCGGGTGAAGGGGCTCGAACCCTCGACATTCAGCTTGGGAAGCTGACGCTCTACCACTGAGCTACACCCGCAAAGGGGCCGAGAGCCTACCACAGGCCCAACTGGTGTTAGTGGTCGCCGCCAGGCAAGGGCACACTCACGGTCTGCACCTCGCCATCGCCGCCGACATGCTCGAACCACAATGCGGCACCAGCGGGCAACTCAGCCGGAACCTCCACGTGTACGTGGAAGTGGCCCTTGACCACGTCTGCCTTGGCCTTCATCGAGTGCACGCCGGTCGCATCGCCGATCCACACCCGCAACACATCCGTCGCCGGACCCGATACGACCTCGCCGGCAACATGCAACTCGCCACCGGGCGCCATAGCGCCGGCAACCTCGACCTGCAAGGCCCGTCCACCAAACGAGTCGCCTGACACGATGTGCGTGCCACCATCACCATGGTCGTGACCGCCGTCACCATGGTCGTGGCCAGCATCACCGTGATCATGACCGCCGTCACCATGGTCGTGGCCGGCATCACCGTGATCATGATCGCCGTCGCCATGGTCGTGCTCGGCATCTCCATGATCATGATCACCATGAACATGCGCACCCGGAGGCGGCGTGGGATTGGCGCCGGAGCCTTCCTCGCCCGAACAACCGGTCAACCCGAGCGCTAGTGCTGCGGCACCGGTCAGAAGGAACATGCAAGACTTCGACGGGGCTTTAGACGTGGACATGGGAGCAGGATCCTGTCAGTGATGACGCTCTAAGCGTCGATGCGTGAAACGGGTTCGGTGGTGCGGCCTGCCCTGAAGACCAACGCGTAGCCGGCAGGCACGACAATGAGATTTAACACGGTGGAGGTCAACAAGCCACCCAGTGTGACAACAGCCAACGGCGCAAGCAACTCACTGCCGGGTTTGCCCGCAGCAAGGGCCAGTGGAAGGAGCCCCAAGGCCGCGGCAAGCGCCGTCATGAGAATGGGCACCAACCGCTCCATGGAGCCCTGCACAATGGCCTCGCCCAACGGAACACCCTCGGCATCCATCAAGTGGTTGTAGTGATTGATCAACAGAATGCCGTTGCGAATGGAAATGCCGAACAACGTGATGAACCCAACCATGCTCGCGATCGAAATTACCGGCGCCACGTACACCCCACCCTGGCCCGCCAATGCCAGCAGGTTCGCCCACGGCGCCCCGCCCGCGGTCAGGAAGATCGCAGCGATTCCACCAATCAACGCCAGCGGCATGTTCAACATCACCAGCAGCGCCGCTCGCATCGATCCCGTTGAGATCTGCAACAACATCAACATCAACACCGCAATGCCCAGGCCGGTGACCAACATGGTGCGCGTGGCCGACTGCTGCGCTTCGAACTGGCCACCGTACTGCACGGTGAAGCCCGCACGCTGCACAATCGGATCAACGCGCTGTTGGATCAACGCCACCAGATCGCCGAGATTCGACCCCTCTGCCACATTCAACGACACCACGGCCTTGCGCTGCGCATTCTCACGAGCAATCAGATTGCTCGAACGCTCCGGACCGATGTCGGCCACATCACGCAAGCGCACCGTTGCATCCCCGCGACCACGCAACAACAGATTCCGTACCTGCTCCGCTGTCTCGCGCTGCTCCGGAGCCAGCCGTACCACCAGGTCGTACTGGCGAATCCCCTGATTGATCGTGTCCACGACCTCGCCGTACAAGGCTTCTCGTACCTGCTGGGCGGCGTCCGCCGGACTCAAGCCAGCTGCAGCCAACTCCCGATGGCGATACCGGATCGGCATGGACGTGATCATGACCTCTCGGTTCGCATTGACCTCGCGGGCGCCCGGAACCGTGCGCAACTCGGCCTCGACTTCCTTGGCGACGCTGCGCAACTTTGTGAGATCGTCACCAAAGATGTTGATGGCAATGGCCGCGGGCGTGCCGGACAACAGGTGACTCAATCGATGCTCGATGGGCTGCCCGACCATGGTCGTCATGCCCGGAATGGCGGCGAGGACGGCGTCGATCTCCGCCCGAACGGCCTGCTGAATCCCCAGGTCGGTCAGCGTGACTTCGATTTCGGAACTGCTCACCGGCTCGGCATGCTCGTCGCGTTCGGCACGGCCGGTTCTGCGAGCGACGGTGCGCACGCCGTTGATCGCCACCAGCCGACGCTCCACCTGCGTGGCCAGCCGATCACTTTCCACCAGCGACGTGCCCGGAGGTGCCAGCAGGAACACCGTGAACGTGCCTTCATTGAAGGACGGCAGGAACGATGTCCCGAAGGTGCTCGCTAAGAGCAGCGCAGCGGCCGTTGCCGCACCCGCACCACCGAGAATCCACAGACGGAACCGCAATGCCAGCCGCAGCGACGGCTCGTAGATCCGCTTGAGCAGTCGCACCAGAATCGCGTCACCCCCGTGCCCTCCGCCAAGCTTGCCACGCAGCAACAACTTGCACAGTGCCGGCGTCAACGTGAGCGCCACCACCAGCGACGCCATGATCGAGATCATGTACGTCATCGCCAATGGTCGGAAGAAGCGACCCTCCAGACCCTGCAGGAACAGCAACGGCACGAACACCATCACAATGATCACGGTCGCAAAGACCATGGCCGGCCGAATCTCGTTGCTGGCATCGAAGATCACCTGCGTGAACGGGCGCTGCTCGGTCTCGGGCAGCGTGCGGTTGTGCTTCAACCTCCGAAAGACGTTTTCGACATCAATGATCGCGTCATCCACCAGCACGCCGATGGCGACCGTCAGGCCGCCCAGCGCCATCACGTTCAGACCCATGCCCATGGCGTCCATCGCCAACAGACCCACTGCCAGTGACACAGGCAACGCCGTTAGCGTGATGATGGTGGTGCGGATGTTCATCAGGAACAACAGCAGCACGATTGCAACGATGACGACCGCTTCCAGCAGCACCGTGGTCACATTGCCGACTGCGCGGTCGATGAAGTGCGACTGCCGGAAGACGTCGCGATTCAGTGTCATGCCCACGGGAAGCGTCGGCTCCAGTTGGGTAAACAACGTGTCGATCAGCGCCGTGAGCGCAAGCGTGTTGGTGCCCGGAGACTTCTGAATCGAGATCACGACCGCCGGGTTGCCGCCCTCCGACGCCGTGCCGCGCTTGAGTGCAGGGCCAAGGCGCACATCTGCAACCTGCCCAATCGTCAACGGCACGCCGTTGTGCATGGTGATGATCGTGTCGGCAATGTCGCTGACCTGCGTCACGCGGCTCTGCTGGCGAATCGGGATCTCGAAACTGCCAACATTGGGCAGATAGCCGGCGCTGGCCGTGCTGTGTGCGCCTCCGGCGGCTTCGACGACATCGGAGATCGTCAATCCGTAGATGCGGAGCCGTTCCTGATCGACATTCACCTGATACTCGGGCAACTCGCCGCCGATGGCGACCACCTGTGCCACGCCCGGCACAGCAAGCAGCTTGGTACGCAGGTCGAACTCGGCGAAGGACCGCAACTCCAGCGGGGAGACGTCACCAGTGGGGGAGGACAGCGACACCAGCATGATCTCGCCGGCGATCGACGTGATAGGCGTGATAAAGGGCTCGACTTCCGGCGGCAGACTCTCGCGTACGGTCGCCATGCGTTCGGCAACCAGTTGGCGGGCGTCGTAGAGATCCGCGCCCCAGTCCAGATCCACCCACACGATCGACAGGCCGATCGCACTGGCGCTTCGCACGCGACGTACGCCCGTCATGCCGTTGACGGCGGCCTCGATCGGGAAGGTCACATACTGTTCGACTTCGTCGGCGGCTAGGCCACCAGCCTCGGCCATGATCACCACGGTGGGGGCGTTCAACTCTGGAAAGACATCGACGCTCATGTGCGGCAGCCGCCAGGCGGCGTAGCCCGACACCAGCACGGCGGCGAGCACCACCAGCGATGCGTACCGAAGCGAAAATCCGATCAACGCCTTCAACATGGCTCAGTGCTCCCCTTCGTGGAATGTGCCGTCGGAGTGGAAGTGCCCACCCTTCTGGATCGATCCACTTGTGGCCAGCATGAGTTGAAAGCCGCCGTCCAGCACGACTTCGTCGTCATCGCGCAGGCCACTGAGCACTGCAACCCAGCGACCATCGTCCATGCCAAGATCAGCCTCCATGCGAATGGCTTCGCTGGGGTTGTCTGGTGCGCGTCGAAAGATGACGGGCGTCAGGCCGTCGCGTTGGACGGCGGCTAACGGAATGGACAACTCCTGTGCAGCGGTGCTGTTGGTGACGATCTCCAGTTGGGCGGACACGCCGGCGCGGGCCCAGGAGGTGAGTTCGTCAGGTGTCACATACAAGTCGACCGTACGCTTATCGGGGTCTCCGGAGAGTCCCAGAGCAAGCGTGCCGTGCATGACGCTGTCCATGGGCACGGCCGTGCCGGTCAAGGTCGGCGTGGGTGGCACGATCGTCACGGCTAGGCCATTTCGCAGCACGCCTAGGTCACTTTGTAGTCCCGATGCGTGAAAGCGCAGTCGATCAGGCTGTACGACCGTCACCACAGGGGCTTGGGCATCGGCCCAGGCGCCAGGTGTTAGATCGATCGACTCAACAACGCCCGGCGCCGTTGCCTTGACCTCAATGGTCTTGATGAAGCGCCACGTCGGTGGGGCATCGCTGACGTTCGACGACGGTGCTATCAGCGCATCGACATCGAGGCCAAGTACAGCGGCTGCGGCATCCAGCGCCAACGACTGCTCGGCTTTTGCAGCCTGCATCGCGGCTTCAGTCTGTAGTCGAGACGCCAGCAGTTCGGCATCTTTCTCCTGTGCGCTGGCCAAATCAGCTTGGGCACTGGCAAGAGATGTTTGTGCAGTGGTGAATTCAGATAGACGACCGCCACCCGCTTCACGGAGAGCCTCAAGTTGCTCAATACGGGCGTTCCAGATCACAATGTTGTCTTTCAGGATCGCTTCGTGGCGTTCATGTGCTTGCAGCAGCGGACCAAACGCGGAGGCGGTGGCGCGCAAACTCACCACAGTGGTATTTGCCTTCGCAATAGCCTGCTGCATGTCGCGCCACGCGGGAGCGTCGATGCGATACAGCGGCGTGCCCTTTTTAACGCGCTCAAACTGTTCGACAAGAATGTCAACGCGGCCGGGAAGCATGGTTCGATAGGACCGCGTGGCTGTGGGCTGGTACTCAAAGCGGCCTGGCGCGAGCAGTGTTTCCTGGACGTGGCGGCGTTGGGCGATGGCGAACGTGATGCCTAGATTAGATCGCACAGCAGGGGGAATGGCGATACGGTTGGTGGGTGCAGCCGCGGAGGCCGCTGTATGTGGTTCCATGGCAGGTTCCGCCGCGGGGCGGTCGCATGCAGCCAAGACAAGGGTGACGGCGGTCAGGGCAACGATGGAAAGGCGCTTTGGCAGGAACATCATTCGCCTCCTCGAGGGGACTTGGAAGTGGGAGATTGACTAGAGGGGAGTGAGGTGTCATTTGAGACACCTTCGACAATGACCAGCGCCGGTGGTACGGCGTGGTCCGGGCCCAGCAGTTTGGCGGCCGTGGTGGCTGCTTCGAGTGAAGCCAGTTGCAGTGCAAGCAATCTGGAGCGGGCTTCAAGTTGGCGGGTCGTGGTTTCGAGCATGACGAACAGGTCGATCTCGCCCAACTCAGCGATGCGGCGCAGGTCGTGCATCTGGTCATTGAGCAGCGGCACAATGCGATCCATGAAGGCATCGCGTTGTTCCAACGCAAGCGCGTGGGCTTCGATAGCCGACTCCAGGCGTCGATCCAGATCGGCAAAGGTCGTTTCTGCCTTGGCGCGGGCGACCTCACGCTTGGCGCGGGCTTCGGCGATGCCCGCGCGATTGGCGTTGAGGATGGGAATCGGCAGTGAGATGCCGAACATCACGCGGTGGTCGTTGAACTCCGTGCCGTAGCCCGAGCCGATCACAATGTCGGGGTACTGCTTTCGAACTTCCAACCGCAGCGTTTCTTCGGCCAGGAAGTATTCGGCGAAGTGCACAGCCAATGCCGTGTTGGCATCGATCAGGCGTGCGGTGGTGTTGTCGGTGATGGGCATGTCCACTACATGGAATGTCGGTAGCAGCAGGTCGACTGCCGAGCCGGGCAGGCCCAGCACGCCAAGCAGTTCGGTGCGGGTTTTCAGGACGTCGAGTCGTGCTTCGGTGAGCGCCGCATCATTGGACGCGAGTTCAATCAGGAAGAGGCGTCGCTCGACGCGATTGAGCGCGCCCAGTTCGGCCAGTTTGGACACGGTGGCATCAAGGTGTTGCAACTCGGCCAGGGTGTCTTCGATGAGTGCTGCCTGCTGGATGGCAGCCGTCCACCGAGCCCAGGCGGTGCGCACGGTGGCGCGGGTGTGCCACTCGGCATCCACGATGGCGCGCAGGTGTGCTTCGTACTCGGCGCCGGCGCGGTCTCTTTCGATCTCCAGTCGGCCGGAAATCGGAATGGTCAGGCTCAGGCCGATGCCCCACTCAAAGGGTTCACCGTCCGGCGACAAAATGTCGGCACCGTCGAACCCGAACACCGGGTCTTCCCAGAGGCCGGCGTTGTCCCAGTTGGCCAGGGCGACGCCGGCTTCAAGCCGAGCGAGGCGCAGGTCCGAGTTGTAGAAGAGCGCCAGCACTTCGCCTTCTGCCGGGCTGAGCCCGTCAGAGACGTCGAAGTTCTCGGGGACGTCGACGCCCTGTCCTCGCAGACGGGCCACGAAGTGCTCCAGCGCTTCAAAGGCCTCCGGGCGATCTCCAAACGCATCGTGAAAGGCGGGCAGATCGAGCGGGGCGGGCGTGTAGGTCTGGCAGCCTGCCGGCAGACTCACCGACAGCAGAACCGCAGCGACGCGGGGCGAACGTACTTTTTGATGGGCACACCACAATGGAGGCATGTCGAGAATTCCTGTTCAAACAATGACCGACGGTCCGGCACGTCGAGACGTATCGGACCAGCGCTGTACACGTTGAACGGAACTCAGATGAGGAGGCGCGTGGTGCGCACAATGGTCAGGCGCAGTTGCCCCGCGGCATGTGGACTGACCGTTGGATCACCGAGGCGATCCTGGGGGGGTCCGCGCCAGGTCGATGGCAGTGCATCGAAGAGCGTGGCGGTTGTCGTGGGGGCGGTGGGCGCCATGACGACGGTCGCGTCGCGCTCGGTGAGGCGAGGTGTGGCCAGCAGGTCGATGAGCACCAACTCGATGTCGGTGCAACCGCAGTCGCCACTGTGCTCGTCGGCAACGGTGGGGGCGGGCCACTCATCGTTGTGACTGCAGCCGGTGCAGCAGGCGGGCGCCGCCGTTGGCTGGGCCACCTGTGCTCCATGGTCGTGGCCTCCACCCAGGCAGATGATCACGCTGTCCTGCAGGCCGCCGAAGACGGTCTGGACAAGCAATGAAACGAGCACAAGGGTGGTGACGAGTGACTTCATGGGACTGTTCGGGACGCCATGCTATCGGCTTTTTCCCACTATCGATGTACCTCATGCTGAAACACAGTCAAGCCGATGCCGCAGTACAGGGCCTGCAAGCGCTGAACGGCGGTGAATATCGGAAGGTACAGAAGCGAGGCGTACTGCAGTGGGTCGTACTATGCGGCCATGTCCGCAACCGTCATTCCCGCCAATGCAACAGTCCTGATCACTGGGGGAGCCGGCTTTATCGGCTCTGCCTATGTGCATCTGGTGGCCAGGACACACCCGCAATGGTCCATCCGGGTGCTCGACGCCTTGACGTACTGCGGATTCCGAGAACATCTCGCTGGCCTCGACGATCGAGTCACCTTCATCGAAGGCGACATCGCTTGCGCTGACGCCGCCCACACAGCCGTTGCCGGTTGCACCGCCGTTGTGAACTTCGCCGCGGAGAGCCACGTGGATCGAAGTCTGGTGGACGCGTCGCCGTTCGAACACACGAATGTGCAGGGCGTACGGGTGCTGTTGGAGGCGTGTGCCGCACACAACGTAGCCCGCTTCCTGCATGTGTCGACCGATGAGGTGTACGGCGATGTCTTCGGAACTGATCGGTTGTCGATCGAGTCCGATCCGCTGGCGCCGGTCAGCCCCTACGCACAGTCGAAGGCCAAAGCCGAAGCACTGGTGCAAGGCGCTACGGGTATAGACACTGTCATCACGCGAGGCTCGAACACGTATGGCCCACGCCAGTATCCGGAGAAGATCGTTTCGCTCTTCGTGACAAGCGCGATTGATGATGGCGCGCTTCCCGTGTACGGAGATGGCAGCGCTCTACGCGACTACATGCACGTGGATGATCACTGCCGGGGTATCGATCAGGTGCTACACAAGGGCGTCGCCGATGGCATCTACAACCTTGGCGTTCGCGCACAGATCGACGGGTGCACCGTGGCAAAGTCGGTTGTGGCTGCCGTTGGTGCAGGGCGGATCGAGCATGTGGTGGACCGGCCCGATCACGACATGCGGTACGCCGTGGATCCGGCTTCGGCGGAAGCGCTTGGATGGACACCAGAGATTCCCTTCTCCGAAGGGTTGCAGCAGACCGTGCAGTGGTATCGCGACAATGAAGCCTGGTGGCGCGCCGCAAAGGCGAGCGCCGACTTCCGTTCCTTCAACTGGTGAGCGATCGCCCCGGAACTACCAGCCGGTGATTGTGTCGTTTTCGTTGAGCAGTTGTTGCAGATACGTGCCGTAGGAACTGCCGCTGCAGGCTTGGGCGAGTGCGGCGAAGGCGTGGTCGTCGATCCAGCCTAGTCGCCAGGCGATTTCTTCCGGGCAGGCAATCTTGAGGCCTTGGCGTGCTTCGATCGTTTCCACGAACATGGATGCCTGCAGCAGGCTCTCATGTGTTCCGGTGTCGAGCCAGGCATCGCCGCGACCGAACTGTTCGACCTGCAGGAGTCCCATGTCTAAATAGGCCTGATTGACTGTGGAGATTTCCAACTCGCCGCGTTCAGAAGGCTGCACGTTTCTGGCAATTGTCGGGGCTTGCGCGTCGTAGAAGTACAGGCCGGTGACGGCGAGATTGGATGCAGGGTGTTCGGGCTTCTCGACGATGCGGACCGGGCGGCCGTCAATGTCCAACTCGACCACGCCGAAGTTCGATGGATGCGCGACGGGATAGGAAAAGACGGTGGCGCCTTCTTCCTGCGCATCGACCTTGGCAAGGCGGTCGCGCATGCCGTTGCCGAAGAAGATGTTGTCGCCGAGGACTAGTGCACAGGGCGCGCCGTCAAGGAATGCCTCGCCCAGCACTAGTGCATGGGCGATGCCTTCGGGCGTTGCCTGTGTAGTCCAGGAGAGTTTCAGCCCCCACGCACTGCCGTCGCCGAGCAACGCTTGGAATCGGGAGAGGTCCTCTGGCGTACAAATGATCAGGATGTCGCGAATGCCCGCAAGCATGAGCACGCTCAGCGGGTAATACACCATGGGCTTGTCATAGACGGGCAGCAGTTGTTTGCTGACGACGTGCGTCACCGGGTGCAGGCGTGTGCCTGAACCACCGGCCAGCAGAATGCCCTTGCGTGCGCTCATGTACCGCAGTGTAGATCGACTTGGCCGAATGCCAAACGCCTTTGCCGGCAATGGGGCCTGTCGGGTCGCAGCCGCCTAGAATCCCGGACCCATGACGATCCGAAGCCGGCTCTATCTCAAGTGGCTCATCATTGCTGGACTCATCGAGGGCACATCGACGCTTGTGCTGTTCTTCGTGGCCATGCCTTTGAAGTACGTCTATGACATGCCTGCGGCGGTCTCGGTGGTGGGCATGCTGCACGGGCTGCTGTTCGTTGGATTGGTTGCCATGTTCATCGCAGCACGCTCTATCGTTCCACTGCCGCGGAGTCTGGTGCTGTGGGGCATTGTCGGCGCGGTACTGCCCTTTGGGCCGTTCATCGTTGACGTACCGCTGCTGCAAATGCTGCGTTCAGATTCGTGACGGCTCGCGATTGAGTCAGCTCGCCGAGCCCATGCCCGCCACGCGTCGCCAGGCGCTGATCTGGCCCAGATGAAACGGCACGTGGCCGATCAGCATGAAGGCCACCACGGCGCCCATCGTGGGAAAGCGGCTCTCAAAGGGAGTGCCTGCGCTTGAGGCCTCAAAGGCGCTCTCATCACATGCTTCGACGTAGTCGGCCGCGGCGTTGATGCGGGCGTTGAATGCGGCGATGGCTTCGTCCTTACTGGGGTACTTGGAGGGGTCGTCTTCGCACTCCTTGCCATGCTCATAGAGTTCCGCTTCGTCTGGCCCAAAGTTTGGATCGCCACCGAGGAAGGTCATGGCGACGCCGGCGTAGTAGCCCAAGTGGCCCAGCACAAAGGCAGGGTGGTTGATCGAGGTGCCGAGTCGGTCTGCAAAGCGATCAGCGTCGATGTCATCAACGAGCATCCCCGCGAGGTTGATCATGAAGCGAGTGGGGTCCGTGATGGTTTGTGCGGTGGACATTCAGTGCTTCCTTTTCAATGGATTCTGCCCGCTGTGGTCAGTCAATCGTCGACAAGTAGTTCCCAAGTGCCGTCTGTCTTCCACCGTAGCATGAGTTCACGTGGGGCAAGGCCTTTGGCGATCACGCAGGGGCGTCGAGTTGCTTGCCGCAGGACTTTGCCTCGTTGGTCGCATAGTTGCAACTGTCCGCCGCTGGCGTTGCCCAGATCGAATGGGTCATTATCACTGGTTGAGAACTGTCCACCGCCAAACTGCTCCGGCACCGTGCATGAAAACCCCGCCGACTTGAGTCGATTGGCGACGACGCCCGCATTCGTGAATCCTTCGCCTTTTTCGCCAAGCGCCGCGAGTCCTTCGCCCATCAGAATCATGCGTGGTACGACGCGTTCCAAATCGCTGGGTCGCAGTTCCTTGACCCACTTCAGGAAGTGCTTTTGCAGCAGGGCGTAGTTGCGTACGCCGTAGGCATCCTGAAAGGCCTGTTGCCAGGACCGCCCCTGATTCATGGCTCTCAGGAATCCGAGGAAGCCATTCTTGTACTGGCCCTCGTCGCCGTAGAGCAGAAACTGCACGACTGCCCAGGCCTGCAGGTAGTTGTTGGAGGCGCTGCCGCGATTGACCTGGTGATTCCAGGACGTCGGAGACAATCGGAAGAACTGGTTCAAGGGCAGCAAGGCATTCTGCTCGACGAGTTGCTGCAGTCGAAGCACATCACTGCTGCGGACGTTGCCGACGGCGAGGCCATTCGACACCGGCACGGCGCGTTCAAAGACTTCGGCAATACCTTCGTTCGCCCAGACTGGGATGTCTTCAAAGAGCACCGCGGCGAAGTGATGGAAGCCCTCATGTCGGAGCGTGCCCAGCAGGTCCGAGAGTCGCATGTTGCCCTTCCAGGCGACGATGGCACGCCGTGAACCGCTGCGCACGAACATGCCGGCGGAGCCTGTGCCGTCTACGTTGATGTACTTCTTCAGCCAGGCCATGTAGTCGTCGCGGTCGTTGAAGACGCACACTTGATCGCCGTATGGCACATCGCCCTTGAGTTCATTGAAGAACTTGACGCAGGTGTCATGCAGTTGATCGAGGTTGTCGGCGACGATGCGTGCCTGTGACTCAGGCAGGTCGGTCTTCAAGGTGTAGTTGCGGCACTCGACTTCCGGCGTGTTTGCATCCCATGCCTCAGCGCGGGATTGAGCGTGTGTTGTGGCAACACAGCACAGCAGTACCGCTGCCGGCAGCAGTCGTGTCATGGACATGGCTGCCAGCATAACTGGCTGTCCGGGCGATCAGTGCAACGCATGCATGACCCTATCCAGACCAATGACACGCACTTCCAGCAGCCTTGCAAGTGGGGCCTGCCAGTGGCTCAGGGGGCAGGTCTGCCGGCTTCAATGATGTTCCGCAATACTTCGGTCAAAGCGGTGTTGTCCGGGTTGACTTCCACGACTGGTTGCAGCACCAGCGCCCCGTGGCGGGCTCGTTCAGGTACGAGGTCCATGGCTTCCAAGGCCCGGTGCAGTTCGACGAGGGCGCTCAGGTAGTGCATGACGTCTTTGCGGGCGAGCGCGTCGTCTGGATTGTGGCTGCAGCGGACGATGACGATGCGCCAGCCGTCATCCAGCGATTGCAGCGCAAGGTCCCGATCGGGTTGCTGTGCCGCGACCCAGCCGACGTAGTAGTGGCTCCAGCCCAGATCCCGGTGTGCCAGATCATGGGTGGGGTCCACGTCATGGCGTTGCTGGAAGATGTCGCGTGAAGAGACCATGTGGCGCAGTGCCGTGTCGAGATCGCTATCGACTTCCGCCGTGCCGACACGACGCAGCGCATGGGCGTGATCGGCCTGCACGCGAGGGTTGTCGGGGGCGCGTGCGGCCAGCTCTGCCAGTTGCTGCAGCCCGCGACCCCAAGTGCTTTGAGCCAACGTGTGGTCACCGAGGCCGTCGCGGATGTCGCCGGCGTCGAGCAAGGCCAGTGCAGCGGTACGGCCCGCGCCGATCGCGTTCTTGTCGTCGGGAGCAATGCCTTCGAGTCTCGTCGCTACTGCAGTGAGGGCTGAGATGGCCTCGTGCGGTCGGTCCGCAGCTTGGTGCAGACGTGCTTCCCGTCGAAGCATGATGGCGACCTTGACTTGCGGCCCACTGTCATTGGGCATGGCGGCAGCGACTTCGATCCACAATGCTCTCGCGGTGCGAATAGCGGCGAGTGCCTCTTCGGCCTCACCGACATTCCCTTGAAGCGTGCCGCCCAGAATGTCCGCAATTTCGAAGTGCGAGTCGGCCAGTGTCTGCAGATCCTCAAGATCCGCCTCGCCGGCATCTCGGCGTGCGGTGAAGAAGTCGGCAACCTGCTGTGCCAGCCGAATCTTCTCCGGCAGGGCACCTTCAAGTCGACGCACGGCGTGGAAGGTGTCTCGCAATTGCGAGCGGTGCAGGTCCTTGGACTGCTGCAGGCGATCGGTGGCAAGGTCTCGCTGTTGCGTAACCTCGACGTTCGCTGTTTCCAGTTGTCGGTTGAGCGCAACGGATTCCGTCCACAACAGAGACGTCGCGATCAATCCAGCGGTGATGGTCAGAATCAGAGCGGCTCCAGCCCCGACCGCCAACCTGTGCCGTTGTGCAAAGAGTTTGGCCTGGTAGCCCAGACTCGGCTTCCTCGCTTCGATTGGGTCATGGTTGAGGTACCGCTCCAGATCCTTGCCCAGGCCGTCGGCGGAGGCATAGCGCCGATCCGCGTTCTTCTCGAGGGCCTTGAGCGTAATAGTCTCCAAGTCTCCACGAATGAGGCTCGTGATGGTGCTCGGGCGTTTCGGAGCCTGCTCACGAATGACACGGATGGCTTCAATGAGCGCTTGTTGAGCCACGTCGTAGGGCAACTCGTGACACAGCAGTTCATACAGAATGATGCCAAGTGAATAGACATCCGCACGCGTGTCCACATCGCCGCGGTCACCGGTGCATTGCTCCGGGCTCATGTACTGCAGCGTGCCAATGATCTGGCCTATGTTGGTCTGCATGGTTGCCGCGGAAAGGTCCGCATCAGTGGCGCGGGCCACGCCGAAGTCGATCACCTTGGGATTGCCGGCGGCGTCGATGAGAATGTTGTCGGGCTTCAGGTCGCGGTGAATGACACCGCGTTGATGGCCATGGTGTACGGCGTCGCACACGATCTGGAACATGCGCAGGCGTTCCTCGATGTCCAGCTGGTGCTCATCGCAATACTGGGTGATTGGTTTGGCGCCGGGGATGTACTCCATGGCGAAGTACGGGCATGTGCCGACGGCGCTGTCGTAGGTGCCCGCTTCGTAGATCTGTGCAATGCCGATGTGCCGCAGTTTCGCAAGCGTTTCGACTTCGAATTCGAAGCGACGAATCGACTCGCGTGAGGCACGGTCGGCGCGGATGACTTTGAGCGCCACCTTGCGGCGGGGGTTGTCCTGTGCGGCTTCATAGACCGCGCCGAAGCCACCCTGGCCGATCACGCCGATGATGCGATAGGGACCGATGGTCTCGGGCATGGGCAGGATGCCGTCGGGGATGTTGGCAGGGGCTTGGTGGGAGGGCGCCAACGTCTCCATGTCGGCTTCCGAAGGGGGATCCTGCGGAGGGTCGACTGGGTCCAACGGATCAGGATTGACTGGTTCGTCGGTCACGTGCTCAACTCACCGTTGATCCTACGTCAACTGGAAGGTTCAGTTGAGGCTGAGGCAGGAACCGAATTCCGACAACACTAAAAGCAGGTCATCGACGCCAACGGTTCCATCTCCATTCAGGTCGCCAGGGCAGTCAGCAGGGTCTGCGCAGTCGCCGAATTCGCTGATGATCAGCAGCAGATCATCGACGTTGACTTCAAAGTCACCGTTGGTATCAGCTTGGCAGAACGGGCACGGGGTCGGATCCCAAGGATCTCCGCCGTCAGGGGTTTGCACGGCTACGACGTATTCGCCATCTAACGGCAACAGGTGGACGATATCAGTACTGCCGTCACCGTCGAAGTCCCCGGAGGCCAGCAGCAGCAGTGGATCATCGCCGCCGCGACTCCTGTCCAGATGTGTTCGAGCAAGCAATATGGGTCCGGTGCTGGATGAGGTGCAGTTGCTTGCGCTGCAGTCGCCTTCATCACAATTGAACTCATCACAGTTGAAGTAGATCGGGACTCCGCCGTACGAATACGTGCCGTCGTCGCAATAGCCATCCCCGACCCAAAAGTCGGGGGCACAGTTACCAAAGCAGTCTTCTATTTCACCCGCCGGGCAACTTCCCCGAACACCTTGGATCTGGTCCGTGTCATTCCGGTATGCGATTGCAAACGCATTCCCATCTGAGTCGACTTCAACGACGAGAAGATCTAGGTTTCCGTCATCGTCGATATCGCCCACGTGCAGGTCACGTCCTTCAGTTCCGATACGGTTTCGTGTGGGTGATTCAAACCGGAATCCGGTGTTCACCACAATGGAAAGGGCGCCGGCCTCACGCAGTGTGGCGACGACATCATCGATTCCGTTGCTGTTGAGGTCGACGAGTTCGAGGTCATTAGGTGTGCCCCCGAGGTCAATGGGTACGGGAGGGCCAAGACCGCCACGCAGGCCCATTCCGCCTTCATGTGCAGCGCCACCGCCGTCGCCGCCGACAACCACGTCATCATCCTTGTCACCACCACTGCCGGTGTTCCCGGGGCTGATCAGATCAGGGAATGCAATCGTGGGCACCGTATCGGGCGCGGAGAAGCCCATGGAACGCAGTGCAGAGGTGTTCGTGTAGAGCGACAGCGTGCCATCGAGGAAGTTGGTGACGGCAAGATCCGGAAGGCCATCTTCGTTGTATGCAAACGAGCACAGTCCATGAGGTTCGTTTCCGGTGACTAATTCGAGTGCCTCTACAAACGTTCCCGAGCCATCGTTTGCGAACACGACGGCTTTGTTCTCGTCAGGGAGAACGAGGGCAAGGTCTACAGCGCCATCATTGTCGAAGTCAGCGATCGTGATGTCGTTGGGTGAACCTGACAACAGAGAGCGTTGTTCTAAGCACAGAGTGCCCGCTCCATCACCAATCCACACATCCACAACACCATCGGAAACACCTGTCACGTCTGCCGTGACGACCAGCAAGTCGTCGATCAGGTCACCATTGGCATCGGCGGCAACGACTGCCATGGGCGTTCCGGTCATATCCTCGCCCACTACTGTCCCGTTGAAACCGAAGTCGTACCCCAGGTCCCCGACTGAGATTCCTAGAGAGCCTCCACGAAGGCCAGTTGTGTTCGGTCGAAGGAATTGGTTCCCTCTCGAAGTAGGCACAATCCAAACACCTGGAAGCCCACTAATGATCTCGGCCTGCACTATCTCAACTTGATCGCCCACATCGAAATCATCTGCAGTTGGTGCTTCTACGATGACTCCGCCTGTGAAATCGGCAGTCCCTTGGATGCTGACACCCAAGCGGGCGAGATCCAAATTGAGGACTTCAAGTTGACCGTAGACGGGTTCGCTCTGACTACCGTTTGTTTGCGTGTATTGGCCGGAGATGGTCAGCCCGATACCTCCCTCGGCGTCGGCAACCATTCGTCCGGTGTTGATGATGAAGCCTGTCTCTACCTCTACAAATCCACCGGCGCTGTGGAGCTTGCCCTGCGGTTCGATAAGCACACCACCCGTGAAGCACGCGAGGCTGGTATCGGGTGCCAGGCTTACCGTTCCGTTCGACAGACGCAGATCCCAAGGGTCGCTGCCATCGACATTGTTTGCCTGCAGTGTGGAATAGGAGTCAAGCTCAATCCTGCCTGTGGCTTCGGGTGAACCAACCTGAATGGCGCCTTCCACCCATAGCGTCGTGGAGTCTTTGAGGCTGACGGTTCCCCTCCCGTAGTTGCCTACAAAGAAGTCGGCACTCTCAAAGTACATGTCCTTCAATATCAACGACCCGCCACCGCCGCCTTCGCTGCGACTGCCGATCCACGCGGGGCCCTCAACCATGGTGTAAAAACCATCCATGTGCATGGTGCCGGGACTCATCGCGCCTGCGAGCGAGGTACTGGTGTGGGCAATTTCCATGCCGTTTGCGCCGACCATCAGGTTGGTGCTGCCAGTGTCGTCATCGAGGTACACCTCGCCCTCGAAGAGGTTCAGGAAGGACGCGTAGCCGCCCTGACCGGGCATGTTCACGTAATAGAAGTCGTCGAGTCCGAAGTACACCGCGTCCTCAGGGCCAGGGACCTGCCCGCCGGACCAGTTGGCAGCGACGGACCAATCACCACCACTTCCGCTCAGCCAGTAGCGGTCGCTACTGAAGACATATGCGGCACCTTCGTCGTTGTCCTGATGAGGCACCCCGCCTATAGCTCGTTTATCCGACAGGTCCACGTATTGGAAGCCCTGTCCGAATCCTGTTGGAATTACGTCTGTGGCGATGTACGTCAGTGTGTTTGTCAGAAACCCCTGACTATTGTTTTCAAACAAGTCCATCCGACCTACGTTGGGAACAGATTGATTTCCATAGGTAGAGGAGGCCAGTAGTCGTCCGTTTTGTAGATCGACTCCTGTCCCATAGAAGTGTCCAGCCTGATTGAAATCAGGTGCTGGTGATTGCTCCCAGTAGAACTCGCTCATGTAATTCCAGAAGATGTGTACTGCTCCTGAGAATGATCCGTTCTTTACCGAACCAGGTTCGCCAACGGCCAGACGATCCACGCCAGTCGAATCATCCATTGCGATGTCGAATCCGAATCTGCCGTCTGTATTTCCTACCGGAGATTCGATGATTTCCAGAAAATAAACGCCCCCGCCATTGCTACGCCAGAACATGGCGACTTGGCCGTAGTTCCCAGATGCGGAGGTTCCGCTGAGGGCGACAAAGTTGTCCGTGACCGCGACTCTCGTGCCAATTCGCTGCTCATCATCAACAATACTTGTGGCAAGCCAACCGGTAGCCAACCACGATCCGCCACTGAATTCGTGTATTGAGGCGCCACCCTTGTCGAAGGTTTGGTTTCCGTCCGAGTCCACGTTCGCCCACGGACTGCCGGAGACCACCGTGTCATCAGACAAGGCAACGCTTGACCCAGATCTGTACTCGTCCCCAGAAACTGCGCCGGGGAGTTTGGCTTCAAGAACAACACTGCCGTTGATGATCCGGAACAGGTAGGTTGCGCCAGAGTTCACATCCCCATCGTCATCCCCAGGAGCACCGACGGCGATCAGGTCACCATGAATGTCTACTGCATAGCCAAACTCATCTTCGTCATCCAGTGGGGGTTGCAGGTCGTGCAACTTCTGGTGCACCATCCAAAGAGAGCCGTTCCATCGGTACAGCCAAGCTCCACCGGTCAAGTCATGCAGTGGGGTACTCACGACAAGCCAGTTTCCGTCAATGGAAACGCGTCCCAATCTGTCACCGGGCTGGAGGCTGTCGGGACGAATTTTCTGGGCTTCGGTTTCCGATGGCACACCTTGGCCATTCGCCGCAGTGCCAACCACGCCGAATACCAATGCTGCGATCAGCTTTAAAGATCCCCTGAGTTGCAAGGGTTTCTCCTCCAATCATCTAGTGTGGTGCCAAGAGGGGATTTGGCAAGGGGAAACCACATAACCACGCTTTACAGGCCAAAAAGAACAGCCCCCCACCAAGTGGCGGGGGGCTGAGAGAATCTAATTGATTCGCGAATCAAGCTCTGATTCTGGACAGACGGAAGGGAAGATCAGGAACGGCGTCTCCGACTGGCAAGGCCAGCCAGGCCCAGTAGGGCCAAGACACCAGGAGCGGGTACTGCGGTGCCATCCAGACTATAGGCGTAGTTGCCTTCGACATCTGTCGTGGGTGTACCCCAAAACGCGCCAGCGGGATTAGCCTGTGCCGCGACCCCATCGCCGATGCTGCTGTGGTAAGCACCTGTCTGGCCGTTCACAGTGAAGGTGTTGTCCGGCGTGATGCCGATCCAATACGTACCCGCATCCAGCGAGAAGGTGAGCATGTCAAAGGTGACAAGCTCTCCACCACCAGCCCAATCAGTGTTGATGGTGACGCCTTGACTTCCGGTGGCCAGGTAGACACTCACTACGTCGCCAAAGATGCTGTTACCAGCGGCGGCGACCGAACTGAAGATGCTCACCGTGTAGCCGGCGACTCCAGCGGAGCCAGCAAACCCGTTCCACCCACCCAACACCATGGAGGCGCTGGTCAGGTTCATGGCCGTATCGATGGTGAAGTCGTCGATGGCGATGACGTCATACGCGTTGTAGGCGTCTTCGAAATCTTGACTGGCACTGACGTTGCCGACCTGCCCTGAAGCATCCATGTCACCGATCTGGTCCATGATCACATCTGCCGAAGCAAATGCTGTCAGGGCGCACGTGGCAACGGCCGTAAGGCCGAAGTGAATCGTTTTCATAGGTCTCTTCCTTTCCTTTCTCTTCTTTCTTCCGTCAGGCACCCGAGGAGCCTGTTCGACTTGAAAGGTAGACGATCGAGACAACCGTGCCAAGCCGTAAAGTCGGAAATGGCAACATATAACCGTGTTTTTCCGACTAAAGAACAGGAAAGGGCCTCAAAAAAACAGGCCTGCGGGATCACAGGGCCCTCTTCTGCCGCACTTCGCGTTCGGGTACTGAGCGTCAATTTCGGCAAGAATGGTCAGATGGGCCGGTTCGAACTTGTTGTACTTGGCGTGGCACAAGATGCCGGGCTGCCGCACTTGGGCTGTACGCAGCCCTGCTGTGCCAGTGCGAGGGTTCACGGCAGGCGGGAGGAACCCGCGTGTATCGCCGTGTATGACACGGAAACTGGTGGCCGTGTCGTGATCGACGCTACCTGGGCCCTGCCGGAGCAACTTGCACTGCTGCAAGCCTGCACCGGGCAGGACGCACACCTGCCCGATGCCATCGTGCTGACGCACGCGCACATCGGTCATTACACCGGGCTCATGTTTCTGGGCCGTGAAGGGATTGCCGCATGCGGCCTGCCGGTGCACTGTTCACAGGCGATGGCGGCGTTCTTGGGTTCGAACCAGCCATGGTCGCAGCTCATCAGTGACGGCCACATCACTCTGGTGCCGTTCGAAGCAGGGGGATTCTTTGAGCCTTTACCAGAAGGCCTTCGCATGCGCGCGGTGCCTGTTCCACACCGCAACGAGCATGCCGACACCATGGCGTTTCGGATCGAGGCCGACGGCTCGACGGCGTTGTATTGCCCGGATATCGATGCGTGGGGAGATGAGCTGCATGCGCTGCTTGACGGTGTCGACGTGGCCCTGCTGGACGGGACGTTCTGCAGCCCTGACGAGCTCGACGGACGTGCCATGGATGAGATCCCGCACCCACTGCTGTTCGACTCTATGGCGCTGTTGGCAGACCGCGCACAAAAGCAACGGATCCTGTTTACGCACTTCAATCACACCAATCCAGTCTTTCACGATGACGCCGTGGTCGCCCGTATCGAGGCGGCAGGCTTCGAATGTGCTCGCAAGGGGCTGCGTGTGGGCCTTGATGGCACCCGCAACTAGAGACACCTTTGTGTGGTGTGAGGCTGGGCGATGTGAAGGCATTTCATGGAGAGGCGTTGAGCGTCGACGGTGCGGATACGGCGCAATCGCGGCAACGTCTGGGTATCAGCGCTTTCAAGCGGCCTGCTAAACTGGGTCCATGCTGCTGCGACTGCTGTACGACGATCAACTCGCCGAGGCCGCCTACCTGATTGGCTGCCAGCGAACGGGCGAAGCCATCCTGATTGACCCCGAGCGCGACATCGATCGATACCTGCATGCCGCGGCCTCGAACGGCGTGCGGATCACCGCCATTGCCGAGACACACATCCACGCCGATTTCCTGTCCGGGGCTCGTCAACTGGCGGAGGCAACCGGGGCAACGTTGTATCTCTCCGGAGCCGGCGGCGATGACTGGCAGTACGGCTGGCTTGACCAGCGCAGCGATGGCGGCGCCTACGACCATGTCCTGCTGCAAGAGGGCGACACGTTCTCTGTGGGCAACATCCGTTTCCAAGCCATGCATACACCGGGACACACGCCGGAACACCTGTGCTATCTGGTGACGGATCTCGGTGGCGGCGCCGACGATCCCATGGGCGTGCTCTCCGGTGACTTTGTCTTCGTCGGAGACCTCGGGCGTCCGGATCTGCTGGAGACTGCTGCGGGTGTCGAAGGTGCTCGTGAAGTGGGGGCGCGAAATCTCCAACGTTCCGCGGAGCGATTTCTCGAGTTGCCGGATCACTTGCAGGTGTGGCCAGCCCATGGTGCGGGCAGCTCCTGCGGCAAGGCGCTAGGTGCGGTACCGCAGAGCACGGTTGGCTACGAACGTCGACACAACGCGGCGCTGCAACTGGCAGGCGACGCTGATGCCTTTATCGAGGGCATCCTTGCCGGGCAGGGTGCGCCGCCGTTGTACTTCGGCCGCATGAAGCAGTTGAATCGAGACGGCGTGCCGCTGCTCGAACGGTTGCCGAGTCCAGCCGAGTACGGTCCAGCCGAACTGGCTGCGCTGGACACCCGGAAGACGGCCGTCATCGACCTGCGGTCCTGGGAGGACTTTCGTGAGGGCCACCTGGCAGGCGCCTTGCATCTGACGCGCGGCCCGATGTTGCTGGCAGCGTGTGGGTCCTGGATTCGTCCGGACGAACCCGTTGTCCTCATCTGCCAGCCGCTCGAAGTGGACCAGTTGACAAGGGGCTTGGTGCGGATCGGTGTGGACAACGTCGAGGCGTGGGCAAGCCCCGCAAGTCTCGACGGGATTCTGTCTGCTGCTGCAGCAACAACGCCGCAGATCGGCCCGGACGAACTTGAGGTCATGCTGTCAGGCGGGGCAGCGCTGCTCGACGTGCGTTCCAGTGCAGAGCATGCTGCGGTTTCGATCGACGGCGGCACACTCATTCCACACACACGGCTGCTGGAGCGACTGGATGACGTCCCTAGTGGAGACCTGCTGGTGATGTGTGCCGGTGGCATTCGCAGCGCCATGGCGTGCAGCATGCTTGAGCGTGCAGGGCATGTTGTGACGAACCTCCGCGGCGGTATGCATGGGTGGCAGATGCATCAGCGACGCTTGGCCTCCAGCGGCGGCTGAACGTCTCCTTCGGGACTGTTAGAATGCGACGTTCCGGGCATGTCAGCTCGGCAGGAAGAAGACCATGGACTGTGGATTGATCGGGCGCCTCGGCGTTGGCAAGACGACGTTGTTTCAAGCACTGACGGCCCACGCGGTCGCAGTGACGCCGGGATCCATGAAGCCCAATATGGGCGTGGCTTCGATTCCCGATCCACGCTTGTCGCGCATCGCCGAGTTCGTGCCGACGCAGAAGGTCATTCCCGCCACCGTTCGTGTGGTGGACATTCCCGGCGTTCCTGGTGGCGGCGACACGCTTGGTCAGGTGTTGGCGCATATCCGAAGCGTCGACGCGCTGGCGCATGTGGTGCGCTGTTGGGACGATCCCGGTCTGGGTCCGGCGGACCCGGCCAACGACATCGAAGCCATGCACAGTGAGTTGCTGATCTCCGATCTCGTGGTGGTTGAAGGTGCGATGGACAAAGCGGCGCGATCCGCCCGAGGTGCGGACGCGGATGCAAAGCAGCGCCTTGCCGTGCTGCAACTTGCTGATGCACTGCTGCAGGAGAGCACCCCATTGCGGGACGGTACCTGGGACGCCGCGCAAGCGGGCATCCTCAAGGCGTACGGCTTTATGACGGCCAAGCCGGTGCTGCTGGTGGCAAACGTGGGCGAAGATGATGTGACCGGTGCCTCAGCTGCCACCCAAGCCGTGCGTGACGCCAACGCCGGGCCTGTGGTCGTGCTCTGTGCCAAGCTCGAGTCGGAGGTCGCCGAGCTCGATGCTGCAGATCGACTGGAGATGCTCGAATCCATGGGGCTGGATCAACCAGCGGTGGGCACCATGGCCGCCGGTATGAACGAGGCTCTTGGATTGAGCACGTTCTATACGGCGGGTGAAAAAGAGGTCCGGGCTTGGGTCATTTCCGCCCAGTGCAGTGCCCCAGATGCGGCAGGCGTGATTCACAGCGACATTCAACGCGGATTCATCCGAGCGGAGTGCTTCGGCTGCGACGATCTCTTTGAGTTGGGGTCGGAGAAGTCCATCAAAGAGGCCGGCCGCCTGCGTAGTGAGGGCAAGGGCTATGCCATGCAAGATGGCGACGTGGTTCACTTCTTGTTCAACGTCTAAACGACGTGTGCATCGACGATCTACTCATCATGCCGGTACTGTGCCGATAGGTCACACGGGTCTCGGCCGTGGAGCAGGCTATGAAGCACTTGCCAAAACGACATCTCTTCATCTTGATCGGGGGGGTACTGGGCGTCTGGTACTTCTTGGATGCCTCGATGGAGGCGCCGTGGATGCGTTGGGTGATTCTGGCAGTCTGGATTCCGTTGATGGTGTGGCTCTTCGTCGCCTGCCCAAACGAATGGGATGAGATGAACGAAGAGTGAGTCGGCAGCGAATCGTTGCTCGATCCCCTGCACCGCTGCGCAAGCCAGACCACAGCCAAATACCACAACCTCCAAAAAAACCACCTCCAGCCCGAAGACTGGAGGTGGCGGAAGAGAAGAGAAGGAAGTCTGGTTGAGACGCGAGGGCTCGCGTGATCTGCCCCACGCTCACAGCCTTTATCGGCCGTCTCTTAAGGCGTGGCCCAAACTTATTGGCACCTTTGATGTCCTTTCCACTGCTGTAGAGGTGCCCCTGTTGGGCCTGTGGACAACTTTCCAACCCTGTGTGGGGCAATGGCTAGGGGCACACCAGAGACAGGTTGTCGGGCCTGAAGTGTTCAGCCGTGCAACGGGCAACCTCTTGACCTGACCAGAGTTGTGACTTTCTTCAAATTCCCATTCAATCTGTACATCTCCTGCCCCTTTGGGTGCCACTGGCCTGGCTGTTCGGGCAGCATGCAATGGGAGGCAGTCATGGCCATGTTGCTCGCACTTGATGAAGGAACCACAAGTTGTCGAGCGATCGTGTTCGGCCTCGATGGCACGGTGCATGGCGTGGCTCAAGCACCAGTCCAGCAGCACTTTCCGCAACCTGGATGGGTCGAGCATGACGCCTGTGAGATCCGTGATCGCCAACTCCATGTGGCACAGGAGGCGATGCAGACGGCGGGGTGTTTGGCCGCGGACATTGCTGGAATCGGCATTACGAATCAACGCGAAACGACCGTGTTGTGGGATCGCCGAACCGGGAAGCCCATCCACCGAGCCATCGTCTGGCAGGACCGTCGGACGGCTGACCGTATGGCGGACATTGCCGCCGATACGGATCTTTGCTCGGATCTGTGCCGTCGTACCGGCCTACAGGCGGATCCGTACTTCTCCGCATCGAAGGTGCAGTGGTTGCTGGATCATGTCGACGGCGCACGTGCAGCGGCGGACGCCGGTCATCTGGCTTTCGGCACCATTGAGTGCTGGTTGTTGTGGTGCTTGGCCGGCGGTCGCGTGCACGCCACCGACGCGAGCAACGCATCTCGCACACTGCTCTACAACATTCATGAGGGGTGTTGGGACGCCGAGTTGCTCCGGCTCTTTGAGATTCCCGAATCGGTGCTGCCTGAGGTCGTGTCCAGTTGGGGAGACTTCGGCACAGCGTCAGTCGATGGCCTGAACGGATGTCTGGCCGGAATCGCCGTGCGCGGCATGATCGGCGATCAACAGTCGGCGCTGCTCGGGCAGGGCGCCGTGCATGTGGGAGATGCGAAGACGACTTACGGCACTGGTTGCTTTCTGCTGCTGAACACTGGCGACACGCCGGTGGCATCGAACAATGGTTTGTTGACGACCATCGCTTGGCAGTCACCCACGCGGGGAACGACCTATGCGTTGGAAGGCAGTGTGTTCATGGGTGGTGCGACAGTGCAGTGGCTGCGTGATGGACTGCAGTTGATCAATGACGCCCCGCAGGTGAATGTGCTTGCCGGCAGCGTGCCCGACAGCGGGGGCGTCATTCTGGTGCCGGCGTTCGCCGGATTGGGTGCGCCGCATTGGAATGCCGACGCACGCGGTGGCATTCTTGGACTGACGCGTGGCAGTACGGATGCCCACGTGGCTCGGGCGGCATTAGATGGCATTGCCTGCAGCGTGCACGATCTCCTTGAAGCCATGAAGCAGGACGCACACGTCACACTCCGTGCACTGCGAGTTGACGGTGGTGCGGCGGCCAGCGACCTGCTCATGCAGATGCAGGCTGACTTGTGCAATGTGCCCGTGCTCCGCCCTCATATGTTGGAGACCACGGCCTTTGGGGCGGCAATGGCCGCGGCACTTGGTGCAGGTCTGCTCGACGATCCAGAGAGCGTTGCGGATCACTGCGAAATTGACTGCACGTTTGAGCCGAACCACGACGCCGAGTCCGTGCAGCAACAACTCACGCGGTGGAGGCGCGCTGTGCAGCGTTGTCGGTCATTGGACGAGGATTGATTCAGGCCGCCCTGATACGCAGGTGCGTCGAGTCAGGGCTTGGGCTGCTCTTCCATGGCCCCCGCATGCACTGTGCCGGCACGTGGCGCCGCCAGAGTAGATGACATGTTGTCCTTCGGATCGACGACGCGCACGCGGCCGTCTGCTCTGGGGCCGGCACCTGCTGTGACAACCACCTGGCCTTCAGCGTTGCGGAATGCGGCGGCACCGCCGTGTCCTTCGGCGCTGGCCCCGGTCAGGACCACCGGCATGCCGGTGGTGTCCATCAGGTTCAACACGCCACCTGTACCTGTACCCGCGAGCATGGCCATAGTTCGACCATCGGGTCCAAGCAGGGCAGCCATGGGTCCGCTGCCCGATCGAATGAGCACCGTGCCCAGTTCACCGCGCAGGTCTAGGCGTCCGCCGCCGGACCGGCCACGCATGATGGCTGTCGGCGTGCCGCCATAGCCAGCGACAAACGCGCCCGCGCCGGCGGCTTCCATCGACATGGCGGCAGCTCGAAGGCCGGCGCGGTCGAGGATTTCCACGGCAGGCACGCTGCCATCGGTGCCGGCTACCAGGCGAATGCTTCCCGCTTCGCCGTGTCCAAGTTCAATGGCGCCACTGCCGCCGCTGGCCATGAGCGTGAGACCGCCACCGTCGGATGCCAGCAGTGGTTCGTTGACATGTGCCGCGAGTGTCACGATGTCTTCGGGGCCGATCAACGTGGTGCGTGCGCCACCGTCGTCCACGCGCATGGAAGCCGAGCCTTGGCCGGCCACCGTGGTCGTGATGACAGCCTCATCCGCAGTGAGGTCAAACGAGATGCCGCTTGTTTCGCCGGCCAGTTGCAGACTGACGTGTCCATCCATGCTGTCGGCATGGAAGATCTCGGTATCGGCGTGGTCAAGGTGCATCAACCCAACGCCCAAGAGAAGGTCCGTGTGTTGCATCGTCAACCGGACGCCTTCGTCGGTGAAGGTTAGTGCTGCGTCGCTGGATGCAATGCCGTTGTGTGTAAACGTCGCTGAGCGTTCTTCGCCGTTCACTTCAAGGCCTGACTGGTTGAGCACGACGGTGTCGGCGATCAACACGCTCGAGGCGGTCAGCGCACCTTCGATGCCATTGAGGTCGAGCCCGACGGTGCCTTCGGCATCGTCAATGCGCATGTGACCGCGTACCTTCATGCCGGCGGGGTCGACGTGGACGAGTCGATCTCCGTCGCCTTGCCACACGGCCAGTTCGCCGCCGTCGCTGGCAGCCCAGAGGCCTACGTTGGTGATGCCGTCGGTGGACCAGACCGCCACATCACCGCCATGTTGATTACCCGCCAGCCGCATGATGTTGGCGCCGGATGGGGTCCATAGGTCAATGCGACCGCCCATGGCATCGGTGCCTAGTGCCAGCATGGTGCGGCCGTCCTCGCCGACGATCTCCAGTCGTTTCACGCGGATGCGTTCGCTGGCGGTCATGGACGAACCCATGAGCATGGCGACGCCAACGCCTGCCAAGAAGGTGGCCGGGAGCGCCACGATCAGTCTGCGCCGGGTGCGGGCTGCGGTGCGTTCAAGGGCGGTCATGCGCGTGTTGAGGTCGGTCATGGTGGTGGTCCTGTCAGGGGGTTCCCCAAGCCTGTTTGGGAGGCGTGGTGGCCCATGCTCTTGCATAACAATCGGTTGGAACGGCCAGATAGGCCGGATAATTGCGTCGGGCGTTTTGCACCGCGTCGAGGTCGATGTCGACCACAGCCAGTGCGTCTTGGGTTTCGAGCACGACTTCGCCGCTTGGCGACACCGCGATGCTTGGTCCGCCCAGGGGTGTGCCGCCCTCCGGGTGGGGTCGGTTGACGGAAAGGATCCAGCAGCCCGTGGTCAGGGCGTTGGCCTTCCAGATGGTCATCCACGTGTCCAGCTTGCCTGCTTCGGTGGCGCGCGGATTCAGGATGACATCGCAGCCGTGGGCGGCCAGATGTTGGCAGCCGAAGGGGCGGTTGTTGTCGGAGCAGATCTGGATGCCGATAGCCATGCCACCAAGAACGCACGGCAGGGGTGGTTCTTGCCCGGAACCGTAGTGATCTGCCTCCCAGAAGCCCTCTTCATCAGGAATGTGCATTTTTCGGTAGTGCATGACCAACTCGCCGGATGCATCGAAGCACAGGGCGGTGTTGAAGCGGTTGCCGTCTTTATCGGTGCAGATGCCGCCACCGACTAGGGCGATGCCGGCTGTTCTGGCGGCGTTGGCCTGCATGGTGCAGCGGGGGCCGCCGATGGGTTCGGCGTGATCCGGATTTGCTGTTCGGCTGCACGGTGCCCAGGGCAGGCTTGGGGTTTCCGGCAGGCAGACCAGATCCGCGCCCCGGGCCTTCGCTTCTGCCAGTCGTGCGGTCAGTGCGTCCCCCATGTCGGGTGACGGAAAGACGTCGCGCAGCAGAGCGATGCGGGGCATGACTGGATGGTATCCGTCCGGACATCTTCAAATCCACCGGCCGGCAACACCCCGAGCAGGACTCGAACCTGCGGCCTCGGCTTTAGGAAAGCCACGCTCTATCCAGCTGAGCTACCGGGGCAGTTTGTGTCGCAAAAATGTGTCGCGGGTCATCCCACGATCTGGGAGATAAAGAACAGCAGAAACAGTGCACCGCTGATGATGCCTGTCAGGTACAGCGTTGCGGCCAGGGCTGGCAGCAGTGCGCTGGCGTAGGCCATCCAAGCAATGACGCACACCAGCAATAGTGCCCACGTGATGAGGGTCAGTATGCGTCTGGATCCTGAGCAGGATCCAGCGTCTGCGTGCGGTGTGTGTGCTGTTTCAGTCATGCCGTCCGGTCTCCGGAGGCAGTCTACCGAGCAGTGGCGGACCGGGCACGTTGGGCCTGGGGAGCGTCTGGATGGACTCAGGCCGTCAACTTCAGTCGCGGAGCTTCGACCATGGCCAGGAAGGTGTCCACAAGTTCAGGATCGAACTGGGTTCCAGCGCAGCGTTCGAGTTCGTCGGCAGCCGCGGTGTGCAGCATGGGTCCTGCGTAGGGACGCGGCATGATCATGGCGTCCCAGGCGTCGACGACTGAAATCATTCTCGCGGCCAGCGGAATGGTCGAGCCACCGTGTTCAAAGCGGTCGTGGTGGCGTGCGATGACATGTGCCAGTCGTCCGAGTGCGGCGTCGCCTGCGAGCATGGCTGCGCCCAAGGGCGCGTGAAGATCGACTTGGCGTTGTTCTTGCACGGTCAACTTCCGAGGGGCGTCGAGCAGTGCTGTGTCGACGGCGGCCTTGCCGATGTCATGAAGCAGCGCGGCGTGATAGACGGTTTCGATGGCGTCCATGTCCATGGCTGTTTCGACGGCCAGTGCAGCAGCCAGGCGTCCGACGCGTTCGCAGTGCAGGGCCGATGGTTCGTGCGCGGTGCGCAGAACATCCAGATGTCGCTCGACGGCTTGACGTACCTGGACGACGTCGGGTGCGATGCGACCGATGACATCGGGGCGAGTGTGTGCGTGAAGAAGAAGGTTGTGCGTTGAGGCGATGGCGGTCATGGACATCGGCAGTGCTCCGGTGGGTGTGGCAAGTACCAGAGACAACCCAACTGGGGTTGGGGTTATTCAGTGGGAAGACGAAGATTGTCCTGGGGTCGGGGGAGACGCCGTCAATCGCCGGTTTCGGTGTCAGGAGGCTCCACGGCGACCTGAGCAGCCTTCTTCAGGGTGTGGCCAAGGGCCACCCGGTCCGCGCCGCGCACGATCAGGTCGATGCCAAGCAGCACCAGCACGAGAAACGCCGCGATCTTTGGTTCGGCCAGCATGAAGATGCCTGCGCCAAGTGCGACGAGCCCGACGACCAATCCGATCTGCCATCCCCGTCGCGGCTTCTGTGACAAGGCGATGGCAGTTGAGACCACGCCCCAGAGCACCACGATGATCCCCACCGCGATGGCGAAGGCTTCCAATGCGGGCGTAGGCCAGATCAGCAGGATGACACCCAGCACCAGTGGGGCCAGCGCCCCGACCCAGGCCACGGGCGTGATCATCATGTGTTTGGGTGTCAGCCACAGTTTCGCGCCCACGGCAATGCCGGCAAGCACAAGCAGGCCCCCGCCGAGTTGTATGACCCACGTGGTGCCCTGCAGTCCATCGCCGACCAGCACGATGCCCAAGAGCAACAGCAGGATGCCGTCCAACAGAATGACCCAAGCGGCGGGGCGGAGTAGGTCAGTGGCGGGATTCATGTGGGCGGTCCTGTGTAAGGTCTTGAATGAGGTGTTCCAAAGTCACTGGGAACGATACCCATTGCGTGCGCGGGACGACGAAACGGGCGCTACTCCAGGCCGAGCCTGTTGCGTAGATGGCTGATGCCCTCGGGTTCGCCAAGAAAGACAACGCGGTCGCCTTCCAGCAACAGCGTTGATCCTCGCGGGACATGGCCTTCGCCGTCTCGTCCGATCAGGGCCACGATGACGTCATCGGGCAGGTCCAGATCGCGGATGTAGTGATCGATCCAGTCGACAGTGCCATCTTCACAGGAGAGACGCACATCGAGGCTGCGTTCATGGCGCAGCAGGCAGGCCTTCAGTCCCGCCGGTCCGGCAGCGGAGCGCCATCGATCCTTGAACTTCGGCTGTTCCACGGCGATGGCGATGCTTGCCAGTAATCTCAGGTGCATGCCGGGATCGGCCTCTGGTGAGACGAGGAAGAAGATCGCATCGACATGCTGGGTATGGACAACTTGATCGGCGCCGCCTACCTCGATGTCCATGCCCTCGCCGCAACGCACGATGACCAGCTCCGGCGAGGCGATGTCGGGCGACCGCGTGTGTGGCAGGGCAGCACCGCCGGCGACGGGCGTGGCGCCGATACGGGTGCCTTCCAAGAACTCGCGGCAGAGCCACTTGTTGTCCAAGCCTCGTTTCTCCGCAATGGCTGTGGACGCCAGCACAGCCGCCGTAGCAAAACCGGACTCGGGCGGCAGATCCAGCACGTGTGCTTCTGCAACGACCTCTTCGAAGGGGTCTGCCTTGCGGAGTCCTTTTTCCTTGATGATTTCGCGGAGCTCGACATCGAGCGGGTCGAACTGCTGGCGGCCCAGTTGCGCAAAGATGTGGTGAATGGCGCCGATGCGACGTACGCGTTTCGACGCATACCAGTGGAACCACAGGATGCCGACCGTGATCAGGCCCAGCGCGAACAGCACCGGCACCCAACCCAGCATGATGATGCAGGAGATGCACGCCACGATTCCGACAATTGGAAGGAGTGGATACAGGGGCGCCTTGAAGCCCGGATCGTAGGAGTCGATGCGGCTCTGACGCATCACGATCAGTGCCATGCAGATGCCCGCAAACAACAGCAGTTTCAGCGTGCCGGCGTACTTGGCGATGATTAGCGGATCGAGCAGCATAATTTCCAGCACAATCAAGGCAACGGTCGCTGCGATGGCGCGTGTGGGTGTGTGAAATCGCCCGACCTTTCGGAAGAATGCCGGAAACGTGTGATCTCGGCCCATCGCAAAGGGGTACCGGGACGCGCTCATGATGCCTGCATTGGCAACCGAGAGGAAGGCGGCGATCGCGGCTATCGAGATCACGATTTGGCCGGTGCGCCCGGCGAAGAACATCGCCGCATCCGCAGCGGGCGTCTTGGTTGCTGCGAGTTGGTCTGCAGGCACGGTGCCGATCATCACGGCCAGCCCCAGCACGTACAGGAGCATTGCCATGCCAAGCGCCATGAGGACACCCATGGGGATATTGCGTTCCGGGTTCTTTACTTCCTCAGCGATGCTCGCGACTTTGGTCAGGCCCATGTAGGAGACGAGCACGACGCCGATCATGCTGATCATCGTGGTCTCGCCCTGCCCGAAGAAGTCACTGAAGCGTGCGGGCTTGATGTCCAGCGATCCGTCGATCGTGAACCACGCCAGCAGACTGAGCACCAGGATCACGAGCATGTTCTGCAGCGTGGAAGCCTTTCCGGCCCCGATGACGTTGAGCATGCCGAACGCCAGTGCGACCAGCACCGCGATGAGTCTGGTGTCGTGGCTCTCGAAGAACAGTCCCAGATAGAACCCTAGTCCCACCAGTGCGAAGGACGTCTTCAACGAGAGTGCGATCCAGCTGCCGATTCCCACGACGCATCCCGCCATGGGACCGAAGGCGCGGTCCAGGTAGAAGTAGACACCGCCGGCCCTAGGCATGGCAGTGGCGAGTTCACACTTGCACAGGATAGGCAGGAGGACGACCAGCCCCGCCAGCACATACGACAGGATGATGGCTGGTCCGGCGATGTTGAAGGCCATGCCCGGCAGCAGGAAGAAGCCGCTGGAGATGGTCGTGCCGAACGCCAGCGCAAAGACCCCGAAGAGTCCGATGGTCTTCTTGAGTGTGTGTGGCTCGCCGGCCATCAATCCTCCACTGAAAGACGCACAACGCTGCGCAGACACGGTGTTGAGCCGCGAGGGCCCCCAGGTGAGGCTGGCGGCGTTCATCATAGGTGCAGTGGTGCTCCAGTGCCGGACATCAGGTGCCGTACAATGCCGCCTCACCCACCCTGCCTGCTCGACTGTCGAGACGATGAGAGGGGGGCGATGGAGATTGCCACGTGGCCGCCAACTACTTCGATACGCATCGTGAAACGCTCGACGGCGCATTGTCTGCCATCGATACGCGCGGCTTCTGGTCCGCTTATCCGGAGATGCCGAGCAAGCGTATCTACGGGGAAGACGCACGTGCCGAAGGCATGGCTGCATGGAAAGCGAGACTGGGCAAGGTGTTCGAAATCGACCAGCCCGGGGTCGTCGGTACGGTGAACGCCGAGACGTCGCCCTATGGCATTGAAACCAATGTCAACTACCCAAGCGTCGACCTGAACCAGTTGGTACCGGCGGCCAAGGTAGCCATGGACAGTTGGAAGCGCGCCAGCATCGACGAACGCACCGGCGTGTGTTTGGAGATCCTGCACCGACTGAACGCGGCATCGTTTGAAATGGCCTTTGCCGTCATGCACACCACTGGACAAGGCTTCATGATGGCCTTTCAAGCCGGCGGCCCACACGCGCAGGATCGAGGCCTTGAAGCCGTGGCGTACGCCTGGCGGGCGATGAAGGCCTGCCCTGAAACCGCCACGTGGACCAAGCGCGTCGGCAAGACCGAGTCTGTGACGCTCAACAAGACCTGGCGCATCGTGCCTCGTGGTGTCGCTGTCACCGTCGGCTGCTCGACCTTTCCCACGTGGAACAGTTACCCGGGGATCTTCGCGTCGCTCGTGACCGGAAACGCGGTGATCGTGAAGCCGCATCCCGGCGCGGTGCTGCCGCTGGCGATCACGATTGAGATCGCGCGGGATGTGCTTGCGGAAGCGGGCTTTGACGCGAATCTCGTGACGCTCGTGTGTGACACGAATGACGCACCGGTCGCGCAGCATCTGGTAGTGCGTGACGACGTCAAGATCGTGGACTTCACCGGCGGCAATGCCTTCGGCGATTGGATTGAGTCCAATGCCAAACAAGCTCGGGTCTACACCGAAAAGGCGGGCGTCAACGCGGTTGTGCTCGACGGCACCGATGACGTGCGCGGCATGACCGGCAATCTCGCGTTCTCGTTGTGCCTGTATTCCGGGCAGATGTGTACGTCGCCCCAGAACATTTTCATTCCGGAAGATGGCATCGACACGCCCGATGGCCCGCTGTCATTCGACGACACGTGTGCGGCAGTGGTGAAGGCCGTCAACTGGTTTCTGAGTGATCCAGCGCGTGCCAATGAGGTGCTTGGCGCGGTGCAGTCGCAGGCGACGCTGGACCGGCAGGGCTCGGCCAAGACGGCCGGCGGTACCATGCTGCGTGATTGCACAGCCGTGCCTCACGAGCACTTCCCGAATGCCCAACTGTCATCACCGCTGATCATGCAGGTGGATGAGGCTGACACGGCGCTGTACGAACACGAGTGCTTCGGTCCGGTGATCTACATCGTGAAGACTGCTTCCTCACAGCGGTCGATCAATCTTGCGTCGGATGCAGCTACTCGCCTCGGTGGTTTGACCGCCGCGGTGTGGACTCGCAGCGACGACGTGATCGATGCAGCTGTGGACGCCTTTACGGATGCAGGCGTGGCCTTGAGCGTGAATCTCGCCGGTCAGATCTGGGTCAACCAGTCCGCGGCCTTCAGCGACTTCCATGTGTCGGGTGCAAATCCCTCCGGAAACGCAACATTGTGCGACGCCGCCTTCGTGGCGGATCGCTTCCGCACGGTTGCCACGCGTATTCCCGTGCCGGTGCCGGTTGAAGAGGCCGCCTGCTGATGCCCTGTTACACGTACGAGGGCGTCACACCGGTCGTCGATCCGACGGCATTCGTGCATCCGACAGCGGTGCTCATTGGCGACGTCATCATCGGGGCGCGATGTCTGGTGGGTCCCAACGCCGTGCTGCGAGGTGACATTGGGCGATTGGAGCTGAAGGGCGGAAGCAATGTGCAGGACGGCTGTGTCGTGCACTGCTTTCCTGGCAAGGACGTCATCGTGCATGAAGACGGCCATGTCGGGCACGGCGCTGTGCTGCACGGGTGTACGGTCTGCCGCAACGCGTTGATCGGCATGAACGCCGTACTCATGGACGATGTCACCGTGGGGGAGAACAGCATTGTCGGCGCGCTGTCCTTCGTGAAGGAACGCACCGAGATTCCGGCAAACACACTGTGGGCGGGAACGCCGGCGAAGCAGTTGCGAGAGCTCTCGGAAAAAGAAGTCGGATGGAAGTCTCGGGGGACCGCGATCTACCACCACCTGGCGCAGCAGCATCTCGCGACCGAACAGCAGGTTGATCCGCTTGCATCAGCCGATGAAGCACGTCTGGCCCAACGAGTGCCGGACGTGCTCTACGAGACCAAGACAGCAAGCAACGAAGGCTAGCGTTTTTCAGCGTGTTCCAGCGTTCTCTAGCGCAAGATCGCTTGGCGTGCCGCTTCGCCTAGCAACTCCGCTCGAGTGGGATGGGCCGGCACGCAGGCCGCGAGATCTTCCAGCGTCGCCGCCAGTTCAATCGCAAGCGTAAACGCCTCGGCCAGTTCCGTGGCGCCTTCACCAACAGCGCCGGCGCCTATGACAATGCCCGAGTCGGCGTCCCATGCCAACAACGTGCGTCCAGTGGCGGCGGCACCTCGCAGGACGGCTTGTCCGCTGTGTCCCCATGGCACGGTGATGGTCTGCAGGCCATCGAGTGAGTCCGGGCCGCACCACGTCAATCCCGGTGAACACCAGGTGGTGCGCGGTTCGACGGCGGGATCCCAAGCATCCTGTGTATCGAGCAATGTTGATGCCGCAATCGCACCCATACGCAAGGCGCCTCCGGCCCACGGGCTGCGGCCGGTGCATCGACCAGCGGCCAGAATGCGCGTATCGGCAGTCTGCATGGTGTCGGAGGCATCTATCCAGCCGGTGTCATTCAGTACGACCTGCGTGACGTGCAGGTCCAGGTGTGACAGATCGGGCCTGCCGGGGCGAGCATCGATCACGAGCCCCGTTTCTTCGCATGGTCCAACGCTGTAAAGCGTCTTTTTCAATCCACGCTGGATGGGCTTGACCAGATCTCGTGGCACGCCCGGCAGAAAATCGCCGTCGGGAATGAGGTTGACCGTGCAGCGTGCAGCAGCGGCGATGGTCGCCAGTTCAATCGCATCGCTCGTCGAGCCGAGCACTGTCACGGTGCCTTGGAGACAGCTCGTGTCTTCGAGCACCTGCGACGGCGTGCGCCGCCCCTCAGCGGGTGTGCTCCAACCGCCGACACACACAATGGCGCGCTTGAATCGAAGTCGGCCAACGGTTTCTCCGGCCACTTGCACAGTGCGGCGGTCAGCAAAGCGTGCAGTGCCCTGCAGGACCCGCACGCCAAGACGGTCAGCTTGGGCGATCAGCCCGCCGCCGAGTTGTTCGATGTGTGCCTTGGCGGTATTCGTGGCATCAGCCAGCGACGCGCCGGTGTCACACAGTTCATGCAGCAGCGTTTTGGAACCGATGCAACCTGCAAAGAGGCATATGCCCCCGAGTCGACCGCGTGGATCGACCACGACAGGCGCACGTCCGCCCTGCGCAAGAGCGAAGGCCGCGGCGTATCCCGCCGGGCCTCCGCCAAGAATCACAACGTCAACGTCTTCAGTGAATTCGCCGACGACCATGTGTAGGACTCAGCCCTGTGAGGCCTCAGCGAGATAATCCTTGAGCGTCTTCTCGATGGTTGACTTCATCTGTGGATCGGCCAGATCGACGGCTTCACGCTGCAGCGCGATGGCTTTGTCAATGTGGCCCTGTTCCCACAGGCACCGAGCATAGGTATCGATAACTTGCGCATCCTTGTGGTGCGTGAGTTCATCGGCACGAGCAGCCCATTCCGTTGCCTGCTCGTAGTTCCGATACTTGGCATTGGAGTCGTCCACAGTCCACCAACTGATCGAGTTGAGGAACTGAGCGTCATTCCAGTTCTTCTTAGCGATCGCGGAGCCGTACGCGAAGACGCTTCCCTGAGATGGGGCAAACTGCAGCATGGCGCGGTACTTCATCTGTTGCGCCTGCGGATTGTTGCCGTGCTTCTGGGTCAGATCATTGACAATCGTCATGACCTTGGTGGCGTCACCCTCACGCGTCGCGGATCGAAGCGCCGTGTTCGCCCGACGCGAGTCAGTCGTCCAGGCTCTCGCCTGGCTTTCTGCAGCGGCGAACTTCTCCATGTCGTAGTTGCCGGCGACGATTTGCCCAAGGGCGCTATCCATCTGGCCCGGGTGGCCGATCCACTCGATCTTGCCAGTCTTACCGACGATAAAGGCGGATGGAATGCCGTTTCGTCCGGCAGGCCGCATCCAGGAGTCACTCATCGAGCTGTCGTCGTCGACAGCGACGGTGTAGTTCATCTTGTCACCCTGACCCTCGACGAAGCCGGTCACCTTGGACTGTCGACCAGCTTGCGTGTCTTCACGCTGCCAGATCGCAGTGCCCACGACGGTCACGCCCTTGTTCTTGTATTCCTTCTGGAGTTCGGTCAGGTGGGGAATGCCGCGTATGCACGGGCCGCACCAGGTGGCCCAGAATTCCATGACATAGACATTGCCGTCTTCAAACTTCGTGACGGGCTTGCCCTTGACCCAAGTGCCCACCTTGATGGCGGGTGCGTTGTCGCCAACCTTGAGCGTCTTGGCCGGTGCCTTCTTTTGTTGCGCGAGTGCTGTGCCGGTGATTGCGATGGCGGCGGCAGCGACGATTGATGTCAGATGTTTCATGTGTGGTTCTCCTTCTGTCCCGCGTCCCTCAATGTTCAAACAGTGTCCAAAAGGGGGCTCTCAGGGGGGGTGACGATAGCAGCAAGTGTGCACGAACGCCGTGTTTGTCAGAGGGTAAACCGCATTGGGTGCTCGAGATCGTCGATCACGTGTTCGATGAACGGGATTTCCCGACCGCCATCCACCAGACGATGGTCCATGGAATGGCTCAGCGGCAGAATCAGGCGAGGCACTACTTCGTCATCTACGACCCAAGGCATTTTGCGCATGCGTCCGACGGCCAGACACGCCACCTGGCCCGGCGTGATGATCGGCGTGCTGTACCGCGTGCGGCCCATGGCGCCAGCATTGGAGATGGTGTACGTACCGCCACGCGTGTCTTCAATGCTGAAGGAGCCTGCGCGGGAGTTGTGCGTGATCGAGGCGAGTTGATCGGCGATGTCGCCGACACCCATCAGGTGTGCGTCGCGAATGACTGGCGCCACCAAACCGCGGGGGGTGTCGATGCCGATGCCAATGTTCACATACCGGTGATAGATCACGCTCTGTGTTTCCCATTCGATCGAGGCGTTCAGAATGGGGTGCTTCATCAAGGCGCGGCAGACGGCACGCATGACGAAAGCAAGCGTCGTGACTCGGCGATCTGGTGACGACGGATCCGTGAACTCCCGTCGCATGGTTTCCAGTTGCGTGATGTCGGCGTCATTGCAGTCGGTGACGTGAGGGATGGTGGCCCAGGACTCGCTCATGACTCGAGCGATGGCCTTGCGAGCCTGCGATAGATCGCTGCGCACGATGGCGCCGTAGTCGTCGTTGTCCTCGACGCCTTCAAGATCCGCGCGTACAGCTGCGGCGGCGACGGGCGTTGTGGGGACGGATGTCGGGGTTGAGGCCAGTTGCGTTGCGATGGGTGATGGCGATGGTGTCTGTGCGGCAGCCTCAATGTCGGCCCGCGTCAAGCGGCCGCCGGGGCCCGAACCTGTCACCGTGGCGAGGTCGATGCCGTACTCTCGTGCAAGGCGACGCACGCTTGGTGAGGCGGGGCGTCGTGTGTTGGACGGAGTGTGCGTTGGTGAAGGCGCAGCTGCTGTGGTTGCACGCGCAACAGGCGTCTGCATACTTTCCCTAGGCGCAGTTGTGGGTGGTGCTTCGCGATCCTCCTCAGGGTCCTGTTCGAAGGTCACCATCACGTTGCCGACAAACACCAGTTCCTTTTCGGCGACGTGCCACTTGGTGATGCGGCCGGAACGCGGTGATGGGATTTCTACCGCGGCCTTGTCGGTCTCCACATCCATGAGCGGCGCGTCTTCGGCGATGTCGGCGCCTTCCGGCACGTGCAGGCGCAGAATGCGTCCTTCGTGGACGCCTTCGCCGAGGTCGGGCAGGATGAACTCGAACGTGGTGCTCATCTTCAGTCCCAGGACATCGCGTCGCGGACGGCTTCGATGATGTCATCGGCCTCGGGCAGCGCGTGTTGCTCAACCTGAAAGTAGGGGAAGGGAATGTCGTATCCGGTAATGCGACGCACCGGCGCGACCAGATGCTCAAAGGCGTCTTCGGTCACTCGGGCGGCGATCTCGGCGCCGACGCCGCAGGTGCGGTGTCCTTCGTGCACGATGATGCAGCGTCCGGTCTTGCGAACCGACTCGATCACGGTGTCCGTGTCCATGGGTGAGACAGTCAGAAGATCGATGCACTCTGTATCAATGCCGTGTTCATCGGCGAGGTCGTCGGCGGCTTCACGCACCGGTCGCACCATGGCGCCGTAGGTCACCAGCGTGACATCTGCCCCGGTACGGAACAGGTCGGCCTTGCCCAACTCGAAGGACTCTGGTTCGTCCGGCACTTCTTCGCGGAAGGCGCGGTACACGGCCTTGGGCTCGTAGAAGATCACCGGGTCGTCGCACTCGATGGCGGCCTTGAGCAGGGCGCGAGCGTTTCGCGGTCCAGAAGGGATAACGCATTTCAAGCCGGGTGTATGCACCCAGTAGGCCTCCCGCGACTCGCTGTGGTGTTCCACGGCGCGAATACCGCCGCCAAACGGGGTGCGCATGACCATGGACACGTTGAACCGACCTTGCGTGCGGTTGTGCAGGCGGGCCATGTTCTGTTCGATCTGGTCCATGGCTTGCAGGGTGAAGCCGGAGAACTGAATCTCGGCGACGGGTCGCATGCCGTGCACGGCCATGCCCACGGCCGTGCCGATGATGCCGCACTCCGCCAGGGGCGTGTCCATGACTCGATCCATGCCGTACTTGGACTGCAGATCCTTGGTGACGCGGAACACGCCGCCGTTGACGCCGATGTCCTGTCCCATCAGGCAGACGCGGTCGTCTTCGGCCAGGGCTTCATCGAGCGCCTTGTTCAAGGCTTCGACCATGGTGAGTTGTGCCATTACTCAACTCCCTTGCGGTCGAGGCGTTTGAAGTATTCGACCTTCTGGCGTTCGAGCACTTCCGGTGTATCGACGTAGAGGTAGTCGAAGATCTCGCGAGGCTTTGCTTCGGCACTTTCACGAAAAGCGTCGCGGGCGGCGAGGACTTCGGCTTCGCACTGCGCCTTGACGCGTTCGCAGCCGTCGGCATCCAAGAGGCCTTGGTTGGCCAGCCAGATTTCGAATCGCTTGATCGGGCAACGGCCTTCCCAAGGCGCGACTTCGGCTTCATCGCGGTAGACAGTGGGGTCGTCCGCCGTGGTGTGCAGGCTCATGCGGAAGGTGACGGCTTCGATGAGCGTCGGGCCTTCGCCGCGGCAGGCGCGGTCGGCGGCGTCGCGTACGGCGACCATCATGGCCAGAATGTCATTGCCGTCGACGCGAATGCTGGGCACGCCGTAGCCCATGCCGCGAATGGCGAGCGAGTCAACTCGTGTCTGCTTCGTCATCGGCGTGGAAATGGCCCAGCCGTTGTTCTCGCACACGAAGATGACGGGGGCCCTGTCTACGGCGGCGAAGTTGAGGCTCTCTGCGACCGCGCCCTGTGAGAATGCACCGTCGCCGAAGTTCACGACGACGCAGTTTGGTTCGTTGCGACGTCGCATGGCCATGGCCGTGCCCACAGCTGGAGGTACTTGTGCGCCGATGACAATGGAGAACGGATAGTCATTCACGTCTGGCGGCGGGGCGAAGCCTTCGTGGTAGCCGGCCCAGAGTTTCATCAGGCGTTCCATCGACCATCCACGCCAGATCTGGGCGCCGAAGGAGCGGTAGGAGGGCGCGAACCAGTCGTCTTTGGTCAAGGGCCAGACTTGTCCGATCATGCAGGCTTCCTGGCCGATGCTCGGTGCGAATGTGCCCATTTCACCTTGGCGTTGCATGGTGAGCATGCGGCTGTCGAAGGCGCGGCTGAGCACCATGGCTCGGTGGACTTCGAGCAGTTGTTCGCTGGTGAAGTTCGGCGCCATGCCCTGTTCGACGCGGCCGTGCTCGTTCAGGATCTGCAGGCACTCGATGCGGCCTGGATCAATGGCGCGAGTGTTGAAGGCGCCCGTGGTTGGGGGGGGTGTCGCTTCGTTGCCCGACTTGCCGGACGGTGCGCCATCCGGCGGATCGCTGGCTTGCTGGTCGGAGGTGGTGTGTGGCTCGCTGGACATGGACACCCCATTGTAGCGGAGGTCCTGCCCATTCCAGTGGAATCACCCGCAAGCGCCCCAACTGATGATCAGCACGGCCAGATCATCCAGATCGATGTCGCTGTCGCCGTCAAGGTCCTCGCTGCAGCCGTCATCTTCGGTGCAGGTGCCCCAAGATGTCAGCAGGGCAAGCAGGTCCTGCACATTGGTCAGGGCATCCATGTTGACGTCGGTGGGGCAGCCGGGTGTGGAACTTACATCCCAGCCGAGCAGCACGCCGGCCTGGATGGTGGAATCGACAGTTGCTCCGGTGGAGCCCAGAATCATGATGTCGCCATCAAGTGCCACACCGGCGCCCAAGGCATAGCCCGCTGCACCTGCGCTGTCTTGAAGTTCCGCCAGTTGCACGAAGCCACCCTCTATGGCTCGGAAGAGATAGCCAGCTCCAGACACTGGGCCAGCGACGTTTGACGTCTTGGCGCCGACAATAAGCAAGTCGTCGCTCATCGCGATGCTAGAACCAAAGTCGGACACGGTTCCCGAAGACGTCGGCTCAATGGACTGGAAGAGACACAGCCCCGCACAGTCATAACTTGTAAAGACATGCACCGTATTGGCGAAAGTCTCGCCGACAACGAGAGCGCCGTACACAACATCGACGGCGGTTCCTAGGAGATAGGTCGACGTACCGACAGTGGTCTGGTCCACCTCGGTCCAAAGTTCCGGCGCTGACCATCCGCTGTTGCCGTCAAAAAAGTAGACACGACCACTACTTACGGCCACGTCACTGTCGTACGGTGCGCTGACGATTAGGTGGTTTTCATTACCCTGTTCCAGGGCCACAGCAATTCCAAACCCATCGCCTGCATCACCATGGGGGCTAGCGACAGCCGAATCCAGGCTCCAAGATGAGCCAGTGCGTGTGTACATCCAGACCTCACCGGTCGTAGAGTTGGCGCCGGGAACGCCGATGGCAAGTGTGTCGCCTTCCAGGTCAATGTCAAAGGCAAATAAGTCTGAAACACTCAGGCCAGCTGGTTGAATCTGCGCCTGTAGTGTCACGCTGCTGGGCGAGTTGACCTTGTACACAAAGACGGCGCCCACTGGAGAGCCACCAGTGTCATGCAGGCCCTTTGCGGTGACAGCGAACGTGTCCCCGGATGCCGCAACAGTCTGGCCGAAGTAGGCGGAAGCATTGAGTGTGGAAGGGGCGATTTCGAGTTGTGAGGCGGGGAGTCCGGTGACCGGGTCAGGAAAGACGAGCGTGACGATGCCGTCATCCGTATAGACGTTGTCATACGTTTGTGATCCGGTGACGAGGTAATCCTCACCAATCGCCACGCTGTCGCCAAAGCTTGAGCCGGTTTGCGGCGAATCTGGTTCGACACGAAGGTCTTCTGTCGCGGAGGCCAATGCGGAGCCGCTGGCGGCGAGCAGTGTGAATAGGGCGGCGATGCCGTGTGTGCGTTGAATGGTCATGGATGAGCTCTCCTGCCCGCAAAAAACTGGGGGCTTGACTCACCTATGCGCCGTGGGCTGGGTTGTGTGTACGTTGAAGAAAAGAGCCCTGAGTCAGTTCAGTGGCGTTCCCTGCACGTGCTTCATGTGCTCAAACTGATTCCTGCATGCCTCACAGAAGTGAATCTGCCGGCAGCGGGTGGGGCCGTAGGGGCTGTCCAGACGCGTATCGCTTGCCCCGCAGTAGGGGCAGGTTACGGCGGACGTAGTCAATGTGACTGTGGCTGCATCGGCACCGCCACAGCAGGACTCAGGCGTGGTTACGCCGTGGTCATGCAGCCGCTTTCGGCCCGCCTCGGAGATCCGATCTGGGGTCCATGACGGTTGAAACCGCCACGTCACAGTGCACGCATCCACGTCGGCCATTGCGGTGACCCCTGTCTGCACGAGATCTTCGATCATCGCCAGCGCTGGGCAACCGGTGAAGGTGGGCAGCAGTTCAATTGCAACGGCGCCGCCGTCGATCACGACCGTCTCCACAAGGCCTAGTTGCACAATGCTGCACGGCAACTCGGGATCGTCGATCCCGTCGAGCGTAGACCGGACGTCGGCTTCGCTCACCATGCGGCGCCGGGCTCTGCGGCCCGGACCTGCGTCATTTCAGCGTGCTGCTCAATGAAATGCGCCGCGTGGGCGCCACGACGGCCGCCCTTGACGGATGCAACCGGAAAGTCGACGTCGCACGTCAATCCCGCCTCAGCCAGCGCCCCTGCGATCGCCGTCTGCCAGCGGGCGAAGCGATCGTCACGATCTTCAATGTCCTCAAACAACATGCCCGCATGTGGCGCAAGCGTGTTCAACGCCGACTGCATGCGCGCATAGGCGTCGTCACCGCCGGTGCCCAATCGCACCATCCAGGCATTGAGGTGGGTGGTTTGAATGGCCTGTTCACCCTGCAGACGGATTGCACGTTCAGCGAGTTCGGCGTTGTCTGCTGTGCGCAGGTCCTGCAGCAGGATCGCGGCGAAGTGTGCGAACAGAAAGCGTCGGCTTGTGGCCACAGCCCAGTCGAAGTCGTCCGGCAACGTCATCAAGTCGCAGCAGCGGTAGTCAGCGACAGCGCGGCCGAAGGCCAGCTCGTCGGCGCCGTCCTGCGCATCGCTGGTCGCCAGAAACTCATACAGCACCAGTGCGTGGCTCAGGTCATCTTGCGCCATGGCGGACGCGGCGATGTCCTCTTCGAGAATCGGACCCAGACCCGTCCAGTCACTTTGGACATGGCCGAGCATGAGTTTGTCGTCGGCAAGCGCAAGTACATCGTTCATGGAAGCCGTCATCAATAGTGATCCTTGATGTCTTCGCTGGCATACCGATCATCATCGGACCGACTCCGGAACTGGGCCCACTTGGCTCGAACATCCTTGCTGTAGCCGCGTGCGAGTTTGTAACTCATGTCATGGTTGCGCCAAATAGCCAGTTCATCCGGCGTGGTCTGGTAGCAGTCGGCTTCGCGGACCACGCGAATGTTGGACACCTTGCCATTGGCAAATTTGGACCGGGCTCTGGCAACTGCGGTAGCCGCGTCGGGCGCACGCACCGTGCCTGCTTCGATGTGAATCATGCCGCGGCGGCGTTGGGCGAAGACAGTCCAGGCTTCACCGTCATCGCCGCTGGCGTCACCGCCGGCAATGGGATCGACGCCGTATTCGGAGTCGGCCAACGCTTCGTGGCGGTGGATCAGAATGCCAGTGCATACTTCATCTTGCCCGTAATGCTCACGCGCATATTGCAACGCAAGCGTCACATCTACTGCGTCGAGGTAACCCGCCCAGCGAGCAGGGCCATCTTCTTTCTTGCGCGTGTAGACGGCCCAGTGTGCGTCGTCGGGCTTGCCCCCAGGCAGATCGCCCGGAAAGTCGTACATGATGTCGCGTCGCTTGGACATGCTTGGCTCTTGGTACTGAGGTGCTCAGGCAGCAGGAGGTGTGTTGACGGCGCCATGCGCCACGGCGTTGCGCACCCAGGCGCCCTGTTCATAAGAGAAGCGTCGTAGTGACAACCGGTGTGCGTTGCACGGGCCATTGCCGCGGATCACACGGAAGAACTCGTCCCAGTCCGGATCGGTGAAGGTCCAGTTGCCGGTGGTGTCGTCGCACCGGCACAACTCGTCTTCACGGGCGCTGGTGACGAAGCCATTGGCATCCTTCTCACAGACGTTGATGATCAGGCCGAGATCCTTCGCGGCAGGGGCGAAGCGGTTGACAAAGCGCTGTCTCAGCGAGTTGTTCGTTTCCACCTTCATGCGCCATCGCATGGCGGGGCGAGACTCGGCGTCGGGTTTGTCATGCGGGCCGAAGAACATCAGCGTGATCGACCACCAACGGTCAAAGGCTTCCTGCGTCATCGCCTTTTGGCTCTTCGTGCCGCTCATGAGCGTGAGCACCATGTCTTCGCCGCTCTTGAAATGAAAGGCCTCTTCCATGTTGATGCGGTTCATGGTCCGCACGTACGGGCCGTAGGCGCCTTCGGCCAAGGTCTTTTGGTTCATGATGGCCGCGCCGTCGATCAGCCACTGGATCATGGCGATATCGGCCCAGGTGGGTGCGGGGTAGTTGAAGCAGTGGTGATACTTGGTATTGCCCGTGATGAGGTCGCGCAGCATGTGGTCGCGGCTTTTACCCAACTCTTGTGAGACGCGATAGAGCATTTGGCCGTGCCCGACTTCGTCCTGAACTTTGGCAGTCAGGGCAAGCTTGCGACGCAGGCTGGGAGCGCGGGTAATCCACTCACCTTCTGGCAGCGCGCCGATGATCTCGCTGTTGGCGTGGTGTTCAGCCATGCCGATCATGCCCATGCGATAGGCCTCGGGCATCCAGTCGCCGGGTTCAATATGCACGCCATCGGCGATCCGCTGCTCGAACTGGGCGAGCTTCTCGGGATCCTCGCCTTCGCAGGGACACAGTGGTTGAACTGGATTGGCAGCGCCACTCATGTGGAGTTCCTTCGGGTCGTGGTTCAGGATGCGGCGGGGTTTTCGAACACGGCCGCAAGGCCTTGGCCCACGCCAACGCACAGTGTAGCCACGCCACGGCGTACCCCACGACGACGAAGTTCATGAATCAGCGTTGTTGCCAGCCGTGCACCAGAGGCGCCCAGCGGGTGGCCCATGGCGATCGCACCGCCATTGACGTTGACCTTCGCCAGGTCGAGCCCAAGACCTTTGACGCAGGCGATCGACTGTGCGGCGAAGGCCTCGTTGAGTTCGAACAGGTCGACGTCGTCGGTGGTCAGGCCCATGCGTTGCAGCGCCTTCTTCGTGGCGGGTACCGGGCCCAGTCCCATGGTGGCGGGGTCGACGCCAGCGGACGCGCTGCCCGTGACCAGCGCGAGGATTTCTCGACCCTCGTCGCGTGCCTTGGTCGCTTCCATGAGCACCAGCGCAGCGGCACCGTCGTTCACGCCGCTGGAGTTGCCTGCGGTCACGGTGCCCTTGTCGTCGGTCGCGAAGGCCGTGCGCAATTTGGCGAGTGCTTCAATGGTCGTGCTGGGGCGGGGGTGTTCGTCGGTATCGACGATGAGAGGATCGCCTTTACGTTGTGGCACTTCGACGGGGATCAATTCGTCGGCGAAGTGGCCCATCTCATGTGCCAAAGCCCAACGCTGCTGGCTGAGCACAGCGAAGCGGTCCTGCGCTTCGCGGGTGATGTTGAAGGCCCGTGCGACATTCTCCGCCGTTTCACCCATGCCGTAGGGGTGGTGCATGGCGGCGAGCTTCGGATTAGTGAAGCGCCAGCCGATAGTGGTGTCGTGGACTTCAACGTTCCTGTCAAAGGGCTTGGCGCCCTTGGCCATGGCGAAGGGCGCTCGGCTCATGCTCTCCACGCCGCCGGCGACGTAGACATCGCCCGCGCCCGACTCGATGAGTCGTGCGGCGAGGATGACAGCTTCAAGTCCCGAGGCGCACAGTCGGTTGACGGTGCAGCCGGGCACGGACACCGGAAGGCCGGCCAGCAGTGCCGCCATGCGGGCCACGTTGCGGTTGTCCTCACCGGCCTGGTTGGCGGCGCCCATGTAGACGTCATCGATGGATTCGGCGACGATGCCGGCGCGTTCGACGGCGGCCTTGATGACTAGGGCGGCCAGGTCGTCCGGGCGGACGCGGCTCAGGGCACCCCCGTATCGGCCGAAGGGTGTGCGGAGGGCGGAGACGATGGCGGCTTGGCGGGAGGTGTGGGGGGGCATAGGGCATGGATTGTACGTTCGCTGGTATCGTCGCGGCGAGGAGTGCCATGTCCGACCAACCACACAACGCGCAGGATCTCGCCTTAAGAGCAGCCGAATTGCCAGATGCGGACCGCGAGGCGTATCTAGACGAGGTCTGTGGGGACGACGCAGAACTTCGGGCCGCTGTGGAACGGGCGTTGCAGGTCAGAGAAAACCCGATCGCCCAGGCGGCGACCTGCTTGGATACGGATGAACTCCCCGACCCGCCCATGGCGAGGATCTCCGAGCGTCTCCCCGAAAAAATTGGGCACTTTTCCATCCGTCGCATGATTGGCTCCGGTGGCATGGGCACTGTTTATGAGGCAGTTCAGGAGAGCCCCCGCCGCAAGGTCGCGGTGAAGGTCATGAAACGAGGCGTGACCAGCCGTAGCGCCCTGCGACGATTTCAACTTGAATCACAGGTCCTCGGTCGATTGCATCACCCCGGAATAGCCCAGATCTACGAAGCGGGCACGTGGGATGACGGCACCGGCGGCGTTCCCTTCTTCGCGATGGAGTTCATCACCGGGGCAAAGACTCTGGTGGAGTTCGCTGCGGACAAGCAGTTGGACACAAAGGGCAAGGTCGACCTCTTCGAGAAGATCTGCGACGCCGTGCACCACGGCCATCAGAAGGGCATCATCCACCGCGATCTCAAGCCGGGGAACATCTTGGTCGATCGTCGTGGGCATCCGAAGGTGATCGACTTCGGCGTGGCACGCTCTACGGACTCCGACATGGCTGTGACCACGCAGCAGACCGACGTGGGCGCACTGATCGGCACGCTGCAGTACATGAGTCCGGAACAATGCGAGGCGGATCCAGAACTCATCGATATCCGCAGCGATGTGTACGCCCTTGGCGTGATTCTGTACGAACTGCTCTGTGGCAAGTCGCCTTACGACTTGGGATCGATGGCGATCTACGACGCTGTCAAGGTCGTTCGTGAACAGCCTGCTACGCGATTGTCGGTCGTGAATCCCATCCTGCGTGGCGATTTGGAAACGATCGTGGCCAAGGCTTTGGCCAAGGATCCCGAGTACCGGTACCAGTCAGCCCTGAATCTGCGGCAGGACTTGCAGCGATACCTCAAAGGTGAAGCGATTGCAGCGAGGCCGCTGAGCCTCACCTACCAGTTGACCTTGATTGTCCGTCGCCATCGGGGAGCGGTCGTGGCAGCGATGGCCATTGCGGCGGTACTAGTTATTGCCACGGCACTCAGCATCGTATTGGCGGTGCGTGCAAGTGAAGCTGAGGAACGAGCCGTTCAGGCTCAGGCTCTGACCGAGGCGGAACTAGCAAAGGCTCGGGTCGGGCAGGCTTTCCAGCGTGACATTCTGAGCATGAGCAGCCCTCGCAATGCCCAAGGCCGGAAACTTACTACCCAGCAGATTCTCATCGAGGCAGCGCGAGGTATCGACGAACGCTTCGAGGGACTGCCGGAGTTGGCCGCTGAAACTCGACTAATGCTGGGTGAGTTGATGTCTGAACTACAGATGTTTGATGAGGCCGACCGGCAACTCAACAACGCCATCGCTACGATCGAAGCAAGGCAAGGCAAGGACGACCCTCGCGTGATAAGCGCTATGGCTTTGTTGGGTCGACTTTGGACCGAACAGGGGCGTGCCAGCGAGGCAGATCAGGTTTCGACCGAGGCGTTGGTCCGTGCGAAGCGAGCTTTACCAGAAGACGACCCGGTCCTTATCGAGGCGCTCGCATCGCGAACCCTGACGCTGGAGTTTTTGACACGCCACGATGAGGGAGCTGAAACTGCAAAGCAGTGGCTGGACTCCGCCCGTCGCCAGTTTGATGAAGAGCATGTCATCACCATTGAGGCGATGGCCGTGTGTGGACGTATGTTGATTCATTCCGGGATGCTGCGCGCTCTGACCGATCCGGTTGAAGGGAAACGCATGCAGGAGGAGGGCTACGGTCTTGTGGACGCCGCCGCAGAGATCGGCTACGCCGAACTTGGTCCAAAGCACCCAGTCACCCTGCAGGCGCAAGCGATATACGTCTTCGTGGATTGGACGCGGTTGTATACGCATGCAATGGCTGATCGGGGATCGGATGAGGAGGAAGAAGCGGCAGGTAAGGCCCGCGTAGCGGAACAACTCCTAGTCGATGTCACGAAGGATGTTCAGGCGGTGCTGGGCGAAGACCACACCTTTGCTCTAGACCTAATGCATCAGCATGGACGGTGTCTTGTTCAGACATCGATAATGGGCGGACCGAGGAGGGTGCCTGCAGCCCAGTTGCTACTGGAGCGAGCGCGTGAGGGCTATATCCGTCGTGTCGGTTCGGGCCATCCCCTCATCCGTGCAGTGGAAGTGGATCTTTCACAAGTCCGGGCCTATCTCACGGGCGAAGAAATGGGCGTTGAAGAACTAAGGACGGCCTATGAGCGATTGCTAGAGATTCATGAAGAGGATCATTTGGATGTTCTTCGGGCCCGGGTGCTGTTTGCGGTGGCTCTTCTCAGAGATGGGAATCTGGAAGAGGGGGAGCCACTCATGCGAGTCTCAATCGACCATATCGCAGACCTGCTTGGCCCGGTCCACGGTCAGGTGGTTGGGCTTTCGGGAATACTTATCAGAACATTGATCGAGGAAGGGCAGGTAGAGCGAGGTATTGCAGAAGGGGAAGCGTTGTTAGCGAAAGCTCGGCAGGAATATGAGGTGAGCGACCCGGACTACATCGCATTGATGTCCAATATTGGTGATGGGTATGGTGCAGAGGGAGCCATTGATCCTGCTCTTGCGATCCATAAGCAAGCGGCGGACGCTGCAGTTGAGCATCTACTTGAGAATTCCACGGCTCGTGCGGATGCTCGGGCGGGCTATGTCCACGTGTTGTTAGCGACAGGGCAGCCAGGTGAGGCATTAGGGATCTTGGATGACCTGGTTAGCGACTACGACTCGAATGAAGAGCCAGACACATTCCTGCTGCTTATTCTGGATTTGTCAAGGGTCGAAGCGTTGGCGCAACTCCATAAGGAACAGGAGGCAAGAGAGGCGTTCGAGATTCTCCTAGAGGGGAATGACAGCCCCCCGAACGATGGATCTCCGGAATGGGTGTTAAAGGTGATCAGTCAGGCCGTAAATGCCAAGTTCACTACGCTTATTGATCTTCTCGGGGATGCGATGGTGGAAAGGGCATTGCTTGCGCACGACCACTTACAAGCAGAGGGTGTGGTCTCTCCAGAGGATGAAGATCTTCAGTCAGCTTGGATTCTCGGAAAGCTCCACCATTTTCGTGGGCAGTTTGCAGAGGCGGTGCGTTGGCAGGAAACTGCAGTCGAGTTTGCGCTCCCGGAAGATCGCATCAAGGCTCAGAAGAAACTTAAGGAGTACCAAGACGCCTTGGCCGGCTCCAGCGACACATCAGAGAAGACCTGATCACAAGAGACCGTCTGGTGACTCTCAAAAACCCCCGTGGACCGGTTGCCAAGGCTGACACAGCCGGGACAAAGTTATTCCCGACCCGCGTTTAAACGCGATGACGGCGTGGTGACGGCGTTTTTCACCCTTTCAAGTGTTCAGATGCTGCTTCGTACGTGCATCCGGGCCATTTTGGGCTAGGCTTACCAGTTGAGCGACCTCCCGTTTGTGGTGGTGAGAAGCCGGTCGTTCAGGAGGAGATTCGCTCAAATGGCGACTACAAAGTTCAGCTCAATTATCGTTGTAAGTGCGTTGTCCGCGGCTGGCACCGCTTTTCTGACAGCGCCAGCATTTGCTGGTGATCCCTGCGGAGACAACAGTGGCTTCGATGTGACCACTGTCTTTGTTGGCGAGGATGGCTACGGCGGTGGCGGTTCTGATATCGACTACTACGGTACATCCGGGGGTAAGCGGGGCTTCGCTGTCGGCACGACGAGTTGCAACCGTGGCAACGTGGTCGCACCGTGGTATGGCGGCACAAACAACGTTCCTGTGATTCAGCAGAGTTGTTATCGACTCTTGGACGGACGTTTCGAACAAATCGGCATGAGTTGGCTCAAGCACAGTTTCTGTGCAGTGAGTGAGCCTGGCTGTAACACATGGACTGGTGGCGGGTGCAACAGCACCAGCTGCAACACGCTTGGTATTGGTTGTGCAGACACCTACTGGGCAGGTCTGAACGCTGATGCAAATGCGCCTCGTAGTGAGATCAACGCAACCACAGGGGAGTATGACTATCCCTTCACCATTAGCCCATCTGGCCCGAGTTCTATTCGCGGCAAACTTCAGTTGGTTGACGCGGACTACCTCAATCTCGATGGTGCTAGTTTCTTTATGGAGGCACAGTACGTCGAGCCTAACGAGCATGAGCAGTGTGACGGGCTTCGCCACCTCAACAATGCATCCCACTGCAAGGCCCTATTCAACAGCGCTACCAGTTGCGTGCGTGACCAAAGTTGGGGCTCAACCGCACACATGGTTCCGGCGATTTATTCATGGCAAGATGCCGGAGCGACCGTCATCGCGCTCAATACCATTGAAGATGGTGATGTCCCCGCCCGCGTGAACGTTGGCTGGCTTGTCACGGACAATGGCAACGGCACGTGGCACTATGAGTATGCGGTGCATAACCAGAACTCACACCGCTCGATTGAAAGCTTTCAAGTTCCAGTACCAGCGGGTACTACGCTGACGAATGTCGGGTTTCGCGACATCCACTATCACAGTAGTGAGGAAAACGTGATTTACGGCACCGACTGGACCTTCTCCAACGCTGGCGGCAACGCCACATGGACAGCCGTCGATGAAGGCGCTAAAACCAACTCCATTCGTTGGGCAACGACCTTCAACTTCCGCTTCGATGCGAATGCTGGTCCTGAGGACACACTGGCATCGTTGGGCTACTGGCGTCCCGGAGCCGACAGTTCCGTAACCTCCGACGCACAAGGTCCCGGCAGCGCTGGCTGCCCCGGCGACCTCAACGGCGACAATGTTGTCGATGTTGAGGATGTCCTGACTTGTATCGACGGGTTCGGTACCGATTATCAGGTCGAGGACCTGCTTGAAGTCCTGGCTTCGTACGGCACTGGCTGCTGAGTCTCTGACTCAGGATCAAACGGTTCTACACGACATGGGCCGGAGTATTGCTCCGGCCCGTGTTCTCTTTTGTCAGTGCAGCACTCGGTCAGGGCCGCAGATAACGCCCTGCATCAACGTCGTTTGCAAGGACGGTGAATGTTGCGTCGAGGGTATCGCTACCGATCCCCGCCATCCACTCGAATGGACCTCGCGGATAGTTCACGCCGAACCGCATAGCAGTGTCGATGGCCGTTTCGTCGGCCACGCCGTCGGCGTGTGACCATAACGCTTCATTGAAGAGTCCGCAGAGGACGCGCATCAGCGCCACTTGCAGTGGGGCGGGAAGGTCGCCGGCAGTGTCTGATGCTCTGGCGGCGAAGTCGGTGGCCACAGTCGTGAGTGCCTTGGTCAACGCCGGCGCATCCTGGCCCGGTCGAAGCACCGCAATAGGCGTCTCGCCGGAGTGGTCGTACACACCACAGCCGCTCTTGCGGCCCAGATCGCCCGCCGCCACCAGTGCCTCCTGCGCGTAGACCGGGGACAATCGTGCAGGTTCGTTCCACGATGTCCACACGCTGCGCGTGGTCGCCGCGTTGACATCGTGCCCAATGAGGTCGGTCAACTCGAATGGTCCCATGCGGAAGCCGCCGGCGTCGCGCATGGCGGCGTCGAGCAGGTCGGGCGTACACAGGCCGTCCTCGAGGCAGCGGAACGCTTCTAGGTAGTACGGGCGCGCCACGCGATTGACAATAAAGCCCGGTGTATCAGCACAGCGGGCCACCTGCTTGCCCCAGTGCAGGGCAATCGCTTCGACGCGGTCTGCCACGGCCGGCGACGTGCTTCGGCCTGCAACAACCTCGACGAGCTTCATCACCGGCGCCGGATTGAAGAAGTGCATGCCGCAGGTGCGTTCGGGCTGGTCAACGCCCTCACCCAGATCGGACACGCTCAATGAAGACGTATTCGTGGCGATGATCGCATCGCTTGGAAGGTGCTTCAGTACGCCCTGCAGCGCCTGCACCTTGATGTCCATGTCTTCCACAATGGCTTCGATGAAGAGTTCGCAGTCGTTCAACTGCGACAGCTCGTCGCCTACTGACAGACGTTCGACGAGTGCGGCAGCGTCGTCAGCCGTCATGCGACCTCGCGCCACGCGTTTCTCCAGACGAGCCCCAATGCCGTCAATGGCGTGCTGCGCCGTATCGACATCGACGTCGAACAGCCGCACGCGCCAGCCGGCTGCAGCAGCGACCTGTGCGATGCCCGCGCCCATGGCGCCGGCCCCGAGAATTCCAACAGTGGACGTGCCTTCGCCGCGGATCATGCTCACGACCCCTTGAACGCGGGCGTCCGCTTTTCAAGGAAGGCCGTGACGCCTTCGAAGTGGTCGTCGGTCAAGCCAGCGGTCTCCTGTGCGAAGGACTCGGCGGCGAGTTGCTGTTCCAAGGTCATGTCCAATGACTGGTTGAGCAGGCGTTTGGTCAATCCGAGGGCCTTGCCGGGGAGGGCAGCCAAACGGCCCGCAATCTTAGCTGTTGCGGCCTCGAGCTCGTCCGCAGGGACCACTTTGTTCACGAGGCCGATTGCGAGTGCTTCTTCGGCGCCGACTGGGCGTCCGGTCAGGCACAGGTCCATGGCACGGCCCAAGCCCACCAGTCGAGGCAGCACCCAGGTGCTGGCGGAATCTGGAACCAGACCAACATTCACGAACACTTCGATGAACTTGGCATGTTCAGAAGCGATGCGCAGGTCACAGGCCAGTGCCAGCGAACAGCCCGCGCCGGCGGCGACACCGTTTACCGCGGCGATCACGGGCTTGTCCATGGTGCGAATACGCTTGACCCATGGGTCATAGCGCTTCTTCAAGTCTGCCCCAAGATGCGGGACATGGCCGGGCACGTATTTAGCTTTGAGATCATCAAGGTCCTGACCGCTGCTAAAGGCGCGGCCCGAGCCGGTGATCACGACGACACGAACGTCTAGGTCCTTGTCGACTTGCTTGAGCGTGTCGATGAACTCCGGGCTGAAGGCGTCGTTGAAGGCATTCAACACGTCGGGCCGATCAATGGTGATCGTGGCGACGTGGTCGGCGATATTGAGTGTGAGAGTATCCATCGTTGTGCAGCGTGTTTCAGCGTCCCTTGAATGTGGGGCGTCGCTTCTCCATGAAGGCAGCCATGCCTTCTTTCTGATCTTCGGTATCGAACAGGTCCATGAACAGCCGTCGCTCCTCGATCAAACCAACGCTGAGGTGCTGCTCTTCGGCGTTGAGGACAGATGCCTTGGCGCTGCGCAACGCCACCGGCGGCATGGTGGAGAGTTTCTGGGCCACGGCAAGTGCTTCGGTGAACCAGTGTTCGCGTGGCACGACGCGACTGACGAGGCCGTGCTGCAAGGCTTCGGCGGCGCTCAGGAAACGTCCGCCAAGGACGACATCCATCGCGATAGCCTTGCCAATAGCACGCGTCAGTCGTTGTGTGCCCCCGGCGCCGGGCATGACGCCGATGTTGATTTCGGGCTGACCGATCTTCGCTGTCTCGGAGCACACGATGATGTCGCAGTGCAGCATCAACTCGCAGCCGCCGCCCAGCGCGAAGCCGCTGACGGCGGCGACAATGGGCTTCTGAATCGCCTTGATGCGTTCCCACTGGGCAAACTGATCGCGGTCCTGCATGTCTTTGGTAGAGGCCGTCGCCATGTCGCCGATGTCGGCGCCCGCGGCCCAGGCACGCTCGCCCCCGGCGAGCAGGATGACGACAATGGCGTCATCGGCATCGAAGCCTTCCATGAGGTCCGCAAGGTCCCGCATCACCTCCAGATTGAGCGCGTTGAGCACCTTCGGGCGGTTGATGCGGATGATCGCGACAGGGCCGTCAACTTCGGTCAGCAGGTGGTGTTGATCGCTCATGCGTCGGGTGCTCCGGAGCGTGCCTGCGCACGGTCCATGATGTCTTTAATGGCGGTGTGGGGAAGGATGCGCTGCACTTGGCGACCCGTGGCCAGCAACGTGTCGCCGTGATGGGCTTCAAGCGTGCACACCAGTGTTGAGTCGTCGATCTCAACAGCGACAGCCTGTACTTGAATGGTGCAACCGACGGGCGCGGGCGCCAGGTGGTCGATACTCAGATGGCTGCCGATACCTTCTTCACTCGCATCCAGATGCTCCGCGAGAACGTTGCGTGCGGCGACTTCCATGTGGTGCGCCATGTGCCAGGTGGAACACACATCGTGCACGACGACGCCGTCGAAGGCGGGACGCATGTCATGCGTCACGTCGATGGTCACGGTGGCTGTGTTGCCGACAAGCAGCGTGGGCTTCATGGGAAGCAGATTCTACCGGTCCACGCAAAGGGGAAGGGGGGCTGGGCCGATCTCGCCAGAATGCGGCGCAGCCCGTCCCCCGTATCTGCCCAGGCCTCCGTGACATGGGCACTGCCGCGATGGGCCAGTGCTACGGCGATCAGACCGCCCAAGCCTCGGCCGTGCAGGACAATGGGACCGTCGAGCGTGTCGAGCAAGGCGTCGATGTCCTCGATTTCACGTGGCCCCAGGGTGCATCGATCCGCGGCGGACCCATGACCGCGCAGTGTGGGAAGCAGAACCTGGCTCGATCTGGACGTGTGCCGGGACAGTTGCTCCAGTTCGGTGATCGGGGAGCGGCCCCAATCGTGCAGGAGCACCGTGACGGGACCATCAGGCGCCAGGCCGAGAACCTGCCATACGTCCAATCCGTGTCCATAGGTCATCGTTTCGAAGTTGAAGCCCGCCTCAGTGGGGTCCGTGGGCAGGCCATGCGCCAAGGCCCTGCCGAATGACTCAGCTGGCGGCCGACCGGCACGGCGCACAAGTCCCCACGTGCCCAGCACGATCCAGAGTACGACGGCCGCGACGAACAACAGCACCATCGCGATCAGTGGGGGTGTGTCATCGAAGAGACATCGAGCAGCGTGTCA
>Ga0315336_1001195_pt1 | contig 54218 bp, 52 predicted proteins | sample ASW5metaG_FD_204512 | JGI IMG/M metagenome (GOLD analysis project Ga0315336, IMG submission 204512) | Ammonia-oxidizing marine archaeal communities from Monterey Bay, California, United States - ASW #5 | ecosystem: Environmental > Aquatic > Marine > Intertidal zone | place: USA: California...
AATCCCGCCCTCTCAAACAACGGGACCAGGCGGCGTACCGCATCTAAGGTCAGACCACCCTCGAGCTTTTCGTCCGCTGAAAAACGCAATAGAACCGGGAAGGCATCACCGACCGCTTCACGAATGCCACTTCCAATTTCGAGAACAAACCGGGCCCGACGTTCACTGCTACCGCCATAGGCATCTGTCCGGTGATTGGACAGTGGTGAGAGAAACTGTGCCCCAAGATAGCCATGAGCGGCGTGGATCTCGACTGCATCGAAACCAACCTGCTTTGCTCGAACTGCGCCTGCTACAAAGTCAGCAACCAACTGGCGTATTTCTGCACCACTTAATACTGAAGGCACAGCTTTCATAACCGGACAAGGGATCGCAGATGGAGCCACTAATGAATTGCCCGTATATTTCGGGTGCATCTGTCGACCCGGATGAAATAACTGTATGGCAGCTCCTGCGCCGGTGCTTTTTATACCTGCCGCCAATCGCGTAAGGCCTTCCTCATACCCCGCGTGATGAATCTCAAGCGTGCTTGGATAGTTTGCCGATCTCGGAGTCACAGCTGTGTTCTCAACGATGATGAGTCCAACTCCCCCGCGGGCTCGCCGACTGTAGTATTCGTAGAGTTGGGATGACACGCTCCCGTCGGGTGCGCCGTACAACGTTGCCATGGGCGGCATCACTATCCGATTTCGAACTGTAAGCGAGCCGATGGCCGTACTCTGGAAAAGTGTCATGGGTTACGGCAGGTGCTGCTGCTGACGACTGGCCATCGTTCAGTTACTGGAACTGACATTCAACTGTTGAAGCCCCGTGCGCGTGATCTTGCCCGATGAAGTCTTGGGCAACTCGGATAGAAACACAACGTCTTGGGGGCACTTGAATGTCGGCAGCCGATCGAGACAGTAGGCCAATAGATCTTTATCGGATACCTGATAACCCGAGCGTAACACGATGTAAGCCCTGGGGCTTTCGCCCCAATCTGGATCAGCGACACCACAGACAGCGGCTTCCAGCACTGCAGGATGATCGAAAAGAACTTCCTCGATCTCCTGCGGGTAGATTTTTTCACCACCACGTTTGATCATGTCGTTCTTTCGGCCAACAATAAAGATATATCGTTCCTCGTCCATATAAGCCATGTCCGCTGTGCGTAACCAGCCGTCACGAATTACCTTGGCAGTGTTCTTGGGATCCCTCCAGTAACCGACCATCACACTATTACTTCGAACACAAATCTCACCGATTTCTCTGTAAGGCACTTCAACACCGTTGTCATCCATAATGGAAATTTCATGGCCCGAATGGGCGCGACCACAGGATTTCAGGCGTTCCAAATCTCGTGCAGACACGCTGAGATCATGGATTTCGGGTCCTAGAATGACGATGTTGGCTGTACTTTCTGTCAGACCGTATCCCTGAAATAGAGTCGATCCAAAAAGCGTAATGGCTCTCTTTAATCGGTCTAGCGGCATAGGTGCTGCACCGTAGCCGACTCGCCATAGGCTGGACAGATCGTAATGATCGGCGTTGGGTACCTCCAACATCCGAAACAGCATTGTCGGCACAAGAAACAGATAAGTAATCTTTTCACGCTCAATAGTTTCCAACACCTGCACTGGATCGAATCGATCCAGAGTGACGCTGGTACCGCCTAGGTAGTAGGTTGTAAGTGTCTGAAAAACAGTGGCAGCAACGTGATACAGTGGACAAACATTAAGATTCACCGTGTCATCCGAGAGCTCGACACCTCGGGCCGAATCGATCACGTTCGTACAGATGTTTTGATGATTCAGTGCCACACCTTTCGGCTGCCCCGTAGTGCCGCTCGTATACACCAGTAACAGCAGATCATCTCCGTGAACCACAACCGGTGGCTCTTTGTCGGACGCGTCAGCAAGAAACACGCTGTACTCCCGAGCAAAATCGACCGGACCACCCAAAGAAATAAAGTACTTAAGCTCAGGACAACTTGACCGAATTGAATCAACAGCTTCTGCAAACTCCGGTTGGAAAAAAATAATCTGGGCACCACAGTGCCGCAGAATGTAGGATAACTCGTCAGGTTTAATCAGAAAGTTAAGCGTGGTCAGCACAAAGCCGCCTCTGGCTGCTGCCAGGATGCCCGCGATATAAATGTGACTGTTGCGAGACAGAAAAGCGATTCGGTCACCTTTCGCAAGACCGAGTTCACTCAGAGCATTGACAATTCTATTCAACTGCAGACCCAGCACTCCATAAGTAACTACACTCCCGTCAAATCGGGACGCTATTTTGTCCGGAATCATCTGCACGTTGTTGCGGATGATCTGATCGAAAGTACTTATGGCCTGCGTTGGCATTGTCGACCTTATCGGATTAAGCCCGATAAATAGAAATCGTTCACTTTAAACAAACCTCACAAAAACTGCATCAACATTCCAGACTGGAACAATCCAACAAAGAATATAGAATTGTCTTCGCCAACACAAAACCCTGGAACTGGTTATGACTCATTCGGCTGAGTGGTATTTCGACTTCATCTCGCCTTTTTCTTATCTACAATTTAAGCACTTCGGTAAGCTGCCCAATACTCTAGAAATTCGACTGGTACCTGTTCTATTTGCCGGGTTACTGAACCATTGGGGTCAGAAAGGCCCTGCAGAGATTCCTGCTAAGCGAATTGAGATGTACCGATATTGTCACTGGTGCGCCCAGCAGAATGGTATTCCCTTTAAAACGCCACCAGCCCACCCATTTAATCCACTCAAGGTTCTGCGACTGGCCATCGCACTGAATGCCAGCCATAACGCAGTCGCTGGGATCTTCGACCATATCTGGGGCGATGGCAACGACATACATACAAATCTCGGATTTCAGACGCTGGCTTCAAGTCTCGGGGTCAGCGACGCAGAAACCCTAGTCTCCTCAGATACCGTCAAGAAATCACTCCGGGATAACACTGAACGAGCGGTGTCAGTGGGTGTTTATGGTATTCCGACCTTCGTCATCAATGATGTGCTATTTTGGGGATTCGACCGCACAGATATGCTACTGGAGTACCTCAAGGATTCCTCTTTGCTGCAGACACCCGAAATGCTGCGTCTGGCCGCAATACCATCAGCTGCTGAACGAAGTCGTTGATTCCAAACAGCGTACGACTGTCAACTGTCGTTGGCCTACCATAAATCTAGGATTCAGCCTCCGTCCGCAACCGACTTTGAACGACTGAGATACCATCGTCTGCAGGAATGTGTCTTTGATTCCAAAACCAGGGGCAGCAAATATCACGCTACTAGGTATATCAGCTGATGAAAACTGCCGACTTGCCGAACAACAATTTTTTATTTGCACGCAGTACGCAACTACGGATCTTCTGGACCGGACAGTTGTCATCATTACTGTCCTCCTAATAGTCGTCATTGTGCCGCGGTAGAATCCTAAAATTCTACCGCGGTTTTGTTTGCATCAGCCTACAAAGGCGGTTCTAAGTACTAGGAAATATATACGCCATTGCGACCAGGATCGAAGTCCAGACGGCCAACGCAAACACAAAACCTAAAAAAGTACCCATAGTTCTACCCCAATAGCTACTGCTCAAAAACAACCGGTCCAGAAACCGGGTCTGTAACACCCAACTCCGGTGAGATCTCCTCCATCATATGACGAATAGAGTTGAGAAACTCTATCATCAGAGGTCGTGCTTTAATCAAATCGTCCTCTGAATCCCAGATACCCACAGAACAATAACTGTAATCACCCGTCTGTATCAAGAATTGGCTGACCAGTCCATCAAATTGTGAACGCTCAGAATGCTGCTTAATAAATTCATCGTGACAGTCTGCTTTTACGGTAGTTCGGACAACGTTCATGAACTTGGCCATAATTTCCACTCCTAGGTGGTCGCTATCGGTGAGATAGCGCTGTAGCAAATGCGAATGCCGATTTCTACGTAGAAGTTTAACCCATAGACAATCGAGGTTCTCAGTTTAGTTGAGATTCGATCATTGTTTAATTGAATGCTTCATGAACTAGTGGTACAAAGTCTTCAAGAAGACGTATAAATTCTGTACACCAGATATAAGAGCCCTGCAGCAGCGCTGAACTCCATCAGGAGCACACCCATGATCATCCACCGATTGAGTTTTCTTTTCGGTAAATAGGTATTGTTCTTCTGGGCAATCTGCCGCTCTTGTTCATAGCTCAACTCTTTTTCTAATTTTCCACTCATTACCATAGTGCCTGTAGAAGTCTTTCCGAGCAAAAGTCTGTGTGTCATATTTTATCCTGATCCCAGCCTACTTCCATCAGCAGACATCCCAAAACAGACTTCATTTGTTTCAAACTTCTGTTATCCTGTTGTCTGCAGTACACATTCTTGCAATTTATCCAGAATTGGATCTGTACCTCACCAAACATTAAACCTAAGGAAATCAACATGGCTTCGCAAAACGGACAACTGACCTTTAATTTCGCACTGCTTGTACCCGCTGAAAATACTGCAGCAGTCGAAGAAATTATCGCAGCGCATGCAGCTTGGATGAGAGAAACTCACTCGCTGGAGGCTGGCAGCGGGATCCATCTAGTCGACTATCACGTGGCTAAGGGTGAAGAAGCCAATGACCTGTTGGATCCAAGTAAAGGTACAACTGGTAATGTTCTGTATTGCATCAACGAAGTCTACGTCGAAGCAGATGGTATTGAGCAGCACATGGGACAAGCCATGCAATGGGATGGTCTCGAAGCTTTTGCGGGTACCTTAATGCAATATGGGAAAGTGCTCATCGGTGGTGGATCAGTCATACATTCAATGAATTGATAGCTGATGGAGTGCTAGTCTGATGCACTAACTATCGATTGGCCCCGCCAGTCGGGGCTTAACTAGATAACAATCAACAACTATCGCATCATCTATCGAAGGAGCATTCTATGAGTATCACCGTGGTGATATCCGCTCAAGTATCGGATTTTGATCTATGGAGATCCAAGTTCGACGGGCTTGAAGATCAACGAGCTGCTGCTGGCATCGTCGCGAGAGCCTATCGCATGCCAGATGAACCAAACACCAGCTATGTCATTGGCACTGCACCGTCGAAAGAAGTGTTTGTTGAGTTTTTTACTTCGCCGGATAGACAGGCAATCCAAGACAGCGGCGTAATTACGTCAGCACCAGAGATTACCTTCCTGGAAGAATGTTGAGGTAACTGATCTGATCTCACTTTGGTGAGGAGGGCAAAAACCGTGTATGAATTAGCGGGGTATACATGTCTATACCCCGTTCTTATCACTGCATTTCTAGTTTACCTATTCACACCATGCCACCACATGCAATTTACCGGCGATCCCGCCCGCACCCTGAAATTCAATCGTTTGTAACGTCGTGGTTGCGAACCACCACACGTAATCAGTCTTCCTCCCCTGACTTGGGCCTCTGATCTTACACGTGGTTAACGCCGAAGCCTCATTTTTCCATCCAGTCCGATGGCAAGTGTCGTTCTCTGCACACACTCTAAAACAGTTGGCAAGGCCATCATAGCCAGCATTATCACCCTTCCCCACGACCCATGGATTCTCGGTATTCCATCACGGCATTCTAGCGGAGAAATAAGGAGAGATATCGGGGATATAGATTGAAAATGAGGATGTTGAGTCGTGATTATTATAGAATTCAGATACTGAACGTAAACACTGCGAGGATTAAGCTATGGGCCATAGAATCAAAAAGGGGAAAGTGATGAACAAAGTGCGGCCTGTCAATAAGCGCAATGCCGCTAAGCAACAGAAACGGATCAGGGACAATGCAGAGGTTTTGAAATCTCTGGGATCAACATCTGTATCAAATGCCTAGAGCTCCTATTGCCCTATCAGGGTGGGGTCGCGGATGTACTCCCACTGTCCACATTTGGTGGCCGAAAGACTGTCGAAAGCAACACCCGCAGACCTCTCTTTAGGCTTGATTTCCTACTTCAAAAACAGCAGCAAACAGGACAGTACACAGTCACTCGAATATTGCGGATGAGCCTACCTTTTTGATGGAACAGTTGTATCCGATGTCACGAAGTTGCTCCACCATCTCTACTTCAACAATTCTGAACTTATCCCATTCAGATAATCCTTCATACTCAGCCTGGTTCCGGACTTTTGCTTGAAACGATTCGCCTGTTTCCCGATTTGTGATCGTCACAGTCTGCATTTTCATCTCCATTTCTCTGTGGTCTGAGTGATACATAATGAAGACCTTAGAGGCTCAAGGGATGAGCCTCAGAACCTAAAAACGAAATGGGGTCGGGCAGGGATCAGCCCTTCAGAACTTGTAGATCTACCCTGTCCGTCTGATGCTACTTAAAATAGTCAGTACTGCTGTGTGGGTTTTAACGCTTTTCTTTTTTAGTAATCTTCTTCGTTGCCGAAAACGGCACAACATTTTCCCGCGTAGCTTCTTCTTGTGTGTCTCTGTCCTTCCACTTGGCTATTAACTGAACCCTTTCCAGAAAGTCTTCATACCTGTTTTCGTTATTACTGTTAACGCCTTCATATTGTCCTTCCATTCTCAACAACATAAACCTAACCAACCAGGTTAATGCTTGGTTATCTAAACTGTCGTGAAAATCCCAGATTTCTTCTTGCCTAAAACGTCCGTCAACAAGTCCTTTGTAGATTTCCCGTTCCAAGTCGTCGTAGAAATACTCAATATTAAATCCCCCTTGTTTAAGCTCATCAACTCCTTGTTCTGCCTCTGTTTCTGATATTTGCTCTTCTGGGAACCACACTTCTAATTGAAATTCTCTATACCGATTCCAAGCCAGTTCGCTAAAACTCATTTCATTTATTCCTTATGAATTCATCCCACTTCTTCCGCCTTGCACAATTGGCACAAATTGCTACACGAAACCATGCCGATCACTCTAGCACTACATTAAGGTTTTCACTGACTTTTTGTGCGCCACCTGAACTATGTGAATTATCCAAGGCAATCAACCCTATTTCAATGAAGCTTTGCTCTTGGCGGAGTTTCAAATTTAAGGATATTCCGACAACGTCGAACTAAAAGAATTCAATGAGGACCGGGCCTTCCTGAACCTCAGGAGGCGCAGTCAACAAGCCTGCCAACTGACTCAAAATCGATTGAATTTTTGGTTGTGCAGCTGCAGCGGAATCTTGGGTATCGTAAGCAGCGATAGTCATCGTTTTACTTTCACCAACCCGAACTATGACGGCGGATTGCATACCTGCGATAGCTTTCAGCTCATCAGCGGCAGCATGGGCAACAGCCATCACATCAATTTCCCGACCAGGATCAAATGAGAAACTGGTTATTCGATAATGCATACTGAATTCTCCTGTCTTGTTGGTTGCCCAAATTACTACTGCAATTCTCAATCGGTACCAATACTTCGGGAACGATATTGGAGCCCCTTTTGATGTGATAGCAGACATTGTAATAACCGTATTGTTGTTATTTGCATATTTCAGGGTTAAATTGACACTCTAAATTGAATAAGAAACCCCGCTGGAGCGGGGTTTTCTTTTAGTGAAGAGGATTTGGTTGAGCGATTGGGCTAGGTGTGTGTTGTATGCCCCCGTTTGCTTTTCAAAATACATTCCTCTGACTGGTCTAGCTAACAGCAAAACACCCGCCGAAGCGGGTGTTTTGCATTGAAAGTCAGAATTAGTTTATGAACTGATTGTTAACACGAAACTATGACGCCGGTGGTGAATAAGACGCCTTGTTGGCTTGGTATACCGCACTCGCCTTTACGACATCGTCTGAGTTGTACAGCACAATAGTCTTGAAGTCCGCAATTGCACCGCCCAGCACTGTTGTTATTACAGTACCTAGATAACTTGGCAGATCGTCGTATTCAACAATGATTGCAATATGATAATCCTGCCCCAGCATACCGTAAAAGCCAAGCAGCTTGCCGCCACACTGTTCAACTACTGCGCGAGCAGCATCTTCCCGGTTACTGCCGGATTCGGCGATATTCCGGATTGCCTCCGGGGTGTATTTTGCCTGTAACATGTATAAAGCCATTAAACCCTCCTTGTTGATTCTTTGTTAATGGGCTTTGTAAGTATGCCCGGTAGCTGGAATCACATGCAACGGTTTTAAGGCGGTTTGACAGTAGACGGCAAGAGAGACAAAAGATCCTTTACTATTATCTCAAGATCATCGAGTCATAAGCTAACCAATCCCACCACGGTAATGCATCTCTCAACACTGACTCCACAATCAGTGCTTGCCACCTTTAAACTACAGTTCGTTAAGTTCCAAAACAGTCCCCCTGTAAGTGGACGAAAAGATAGGCTAAGGCAATGAATACGAGATATAAAGCGCTACTTTCTAAGATTAATTCTGGACAGGTGGCGATCCTTGATAGTGGCATATCAACTGAATTAGAACGCCGTGGCGCAACAATGGATGATCAAGTTTGGTCAGCTCGCGTATCTATTGAATCTTTTGATGTTTTAGTCGAAACCCATCAAGCGTATATTGATGCTGGGGCAGATGTAATAACTGTTAACAGCTACGCATCCTCTCGTTTGGTACTTGAACCGGCAGGCCTTGGAGACGAAGTTAGAACAATCAACATGAAGAACATCGAGGCCGCGTTACTGGCACGTGAGCGCTGTGGAAATCAGGACGTGTTGGTAGCTGGCTCTGTTTCGCACAATCTTGGATTCCTTACTAGATCAAACCAATTCAACAAAAGACAGGTAACTAGAGAAACTCTTTTTGATGCATTTAATGAAATGTTCTCTTTCTATGAAGATGGTGAAGTGGATCTGGTAGTGCTTGAAATGATGTCTTTACCTAGTCGCATGCTGACGCTGTTTGAATGCGCATCTTATTCAAGACTTCCGGTGTGGTGTGGACTCTCAGCTAAAAGATCTGATCGAAACGCTACGATCACTGGGTATCATGATGAAACTATCTCATTTATTGACAATATTCAGGAAGCCATCAAATTTGGGTTTGAAGGCATGGGCATCATGCACTCTTCTGTGGATCTGATCGGAGATGCCATCGAGTTGATTAAAGCAAACTACGACGGTCTGATTATGGCCTACCCAGACAGCGGCTATTTCAAATCTCCTAATTGGCAATTCGAAGACGTTATTACTCCTGATCACCTGGTTGAGTTTGCTAACCACTGGACACAGGCTGGTGCAAACATTATTGGTGGGTGCTGTGGACTGGGGCCGGATCATACTGAGGCTTTGTGTGATCTAAAGTGAACAATTTCCATCCCACCAAGATTCCGAATGCTCTTTAGGTGCAAATTGTGCCTGATTGAAATCCACCCTGTTGTTCGATATCGTAAAAGTTCACGACAAGAGAATAGGAGGATTCAATATGTATATTTCCAATTGGGTATTTCGGCCAGCACCGGGTACGCACGCTGAAGTTGTGCAAAATAGTCAAGAGTTCAAAAGACTGTGGGAGAAACATGGGGCAAATGAATGCCACTTGTTGAATTTACAAGGTGGCGATGTGGGTTGTATGTCTTTTATTGCTCAATTTGACGATGCACAAGGCTACGGCAAGACGAATGACGCCATAGTTGCTGATACTGAATTTCAAGAACTGATGGCAAAAACAAGTTCTCTCGGCGGTGAATGGGTGAGACATAATCTAGCGCGAGCATTGTTTTGAAAGCTTGTCAGTCTAGATGAGATCAAATTAAAGCCCCGCACTGTTGGGGCTTTTTCTTCAGATGTTCTGAACACCCTCCGTTGTGTGGGCACAAGATAACGTAATACAGAACATGTGAATGGGGGTCGGTGGGGATCAATGTACTGACAGAATTAATCCGCGCTGTTTTCATCTTCGGTTCTTGTGACGATCACTGCTCCGATCAGAGATAACAAGGCGGCGACAAGTACGCCAGTAAATATTGCTGTTGTCCACGCTACCCAAAGTGCTAGAGGCGCTACCATGAGAACCAGACCAAAAATGGTCAGGAGAATATTAGGTACCGTCCACATATCTACCGTTTAGAGCCCTACGCTATGTGTTCAGATTTGTGGTGAGTGAATGAATGGAGATTGAGATAGCCTAATCACGCTTTGACATTTTTCCCAAGATATTCAATGGCTTTCTGTGTGCCACCTGATCCATGTGGAATGTCCAAAGCAATCAGTCCCATCTCGATCACACTCAGCGCACCAAGCATCATTGGCGCATTGACATGGCCCATGTGAGCAATACGCAGCGCTTGACCTCTCAAATCACCTATTCCCACACCAAGCACCAAACCGCAGTGTTCTTTACAATACTGTCGAAGTTCGAGTGGATCGTGTGCTTTGTCTACCAGTACCGTCGTCACCGAGTTCGCACGGTCACGCGGTTCAATAATATTGAATTCCAGAATATCTTTCTCACACCACACGGCCACCGCCGAACGCACGGCCTCTGCCAGTAAGCGGTGTCGCGTTATAACCTTATCGAGCCCTTCTTCCAACAATAGATCCATAGCAGCGCGTAGCCCAAACAACATATGTTCCGGGGGCGTCCCACAGTATTTTTCCGGATGTAGATCACCCTGCCGGGAGGTCCAGTCCCAATAGCGAGTCCGCAGACCCGCAGTCTCATGCGCTGCGACTGCCCGTTCTCCGGCGGCAACAAAACTGAGCCCTGGTGGGGTCATCAATCCCTTCTGTGATCCACTAACGCTAACATCCACACCCCACGCATCCATCTCAAAAGGCATTGTCGCTAAAGACGCGATAGTATCGACCATCAGCAACGCATCATGATTGGCCGCGCTCATTGCTGAGCGGATCGCCGGAATGTCATTGACCACGCCGGATGCAGTATCCACCTGCACTACCAGAACAGCTTTGATCTGGTTGGCACTATCGGCACGCAGTCGATCTTCCACCTGGGCGGGGTCTACTGCATGTCGCCAGTCCTGTGGCAAAGTCAGAACATCAAGGTTCATCATATCTGCCATCTTTCCCCAGGCTTCGGCAAACCGCCCACTGTTAAGAATAAGTACTGCATCTCCCGGTGAAAGTACATTCGCCAGAGCACCTTCCCAGGCACCGTGACCATTGGCAGCATAAATATAAACATCACCCGCAGTGCGAAAAATCTGCTTAAGATGCGCTATACAAAAATCGGTGGTCTCGACAAGAGACTCATCGAAGATATCAACTGCTGGTCGATGCATTGCCCGCAGCACTTCATCAGGGACTGTCGTGGGTCCGGGGATTACAAGGGATTCCCGTCCGTGCCTAACCGTCATATTGAACTCTCCAGATAGCGTAATCAAAGACGCGTTGAAGTATAGCGCCGACCCAACGGCGACGTGTTTGACTGACTGCGTTCATTCCGAACCAACCGTTTCCCTAGGATCCACCACACCCCCAACGTGGGCAAGTTGGTCTTGGTACATAGACAAAACCAGTAAGCAGGAGACACAATGTGGTCTGACTGAGGTCAGTCGGTAGGTTCGATGACCGGATAGCGAGAACAGTAGTGTATTCTTGATGCCCCTTGGTGAGGAACTGTTATGCGCATAGGTATCGTTGGTGCCGGAGGTGTAGGTAGTGTGGTCGGTGGACTGCTGTCGCACGGAGGGCACGATGTCACTCTGGTCGACCAGTGGCCTGAACATATCAACAAAATTAAACGCGATGGGTTGCTTGTTGAAAGCCGGGACCAGAGTATTCTGACTCGCCCAAATGCCATACACATTTGTGAGCTCGCACAAATCACAGATCCCTTTGAAGCCGCATTTATTGCTGTAAAAAGCTACGATACAACCTGGGCGACAGCGCTCATGCTGGACTACGTGGATCCCGAAAGCGGCGTTTTCGTCGACTTTCAAAACGGTATCAACGATGAACGTATGGCAGCAGTCGCTGGCGCTCATCGCTCACTGGGTTGTGTGATTATCATCGGGGTGGGATGTTATGAACCCGGTAAAGCCATACGAACTGATGCCTACCCGCTCGGATTCAAAGTGGGTGAGCACGATGGCAGCGATACAGCACGAGCCCTACGTATTGTGCAGACTCTGAACTGTATCGCACCGTCTGAAGTCACTTCAGACCTGTGGGGGAACCGTTGGTCCAAACTGATGGTCAACTGCATGGCAAATGCGCTCGCCGGCCTCAGCGGTTACGGCACTGCTGAAGTGAGAACAATTCCGCAAATTAGACGGGTAGCAATACAACTAGGCGCAGAAGTCGCTCGCGTTGCACTCGCCTTGGGCCATGAACTACACCCTATCTCTGGCGTTTCACCCATGAAGATCGTAGATGCGGCAGAGGGTCGAAATCTCGAAGAAGTCGAAGCGGTAATGCTTAAGGCGGCTTCCGGCGGCGGGAAGGGTATCCCATCAATGGGACAGGATGTACGGAAAAAACGGCGAACCGAGATTGAGTATCTGAACGGCCACGTATCTGAGAAAGGCCGAGCACTGGGAATCCCCACGCCGTTTAACGACCGTATTGTCCAGATCGTGAAAGAACTCGGTATCGGCTTTGAAAGTGATCCCACTCACCTGAAACCACTAGAGGAGATGCTCCCTTGAGCCATTGGCAGACCGGGGTAGATGTTGGCGGCACCAATACCGACCTACTTTCCCTCAACCGGCAGACCGGTGAGTACCAAGTCGACAAATTGTCGACGACAACCTCTGATCAGTCTCTGGCCGTGATCCAGGGCATTGAATCAGGCCCTTCCCCTGTTGCGGAACTGGCCGCAGTTGTGCACGGCACCACAATTGCCACTAATGCTGTACTAGAAAGAAAAGGAGCTCGTTGCGGACTGATTACAACGCGAGGTTTCCGCGATATTCTGGAACTAGGTCGTCGTACCCGACCCAACAACTACGGTATGACAGGCTCCTTTGAACCCCTGATCGATCGAGATCTCCGCCTGGAGGTCAGCGAACGACTGGATGCTCGCGGTCGCGTTTTATTACCACTCGACGAAGATGAGGTGCGTACTGCGCTTAAAACACTGCACGAACTCGGTGCGGAAGCTGTTGTCATTCACTTTCTACACTCCTATGCCAATCCAGTGCATGAACAGTGCGCAGCGGAAATCGCGCGGGCGAGCTGGCCTACCGGATTCATTTCTATTAGCAGTGACGTACTGCGAGAAGTGCGTGAGTTCGAACGCGGCAGCACGGCAGCGGTAAACGCATATGTTCAGCCAGTGCTTTCCAGCTACCTGAGCCGGATCTCAGATCGTTTACAAGAGGCCAAATTTGGTCACGATCTCCTAGTCATGCAGGGCAACGGTGGCACCCTGACAGCTCCGGCAGCTGCGCGACAACCAGTACAGACCGTCATGTCCGGCCCGGCGGCGGGTGCTGTCGCCGCGGCACACATCGGACAACAAAGCGGTTTCGATAATCTCATCGCCTGCGACATGGGGGGAACCAGCTTTGATGTCAGTGTGATCATCGGGGCAACACCATCGTTGTCTGCAGAAAAAGACCTCGCCTACGGAATACCGGTGCGTGTACCAATGGTCGACATCCATACAATAGGCGCGGGTGGCGGTTCTATTGCGCGGGTTGATTCTGCCGGACTGCTTCGGGTTGGCCCCGAAAGTGCGGGCGCCCAACCCGGTCCGGTCTGTTACGGGCGTGGCGGCACTAAACCAACTGTCACCGACGCCAACCTCGTACTGGGCCGTATTGATGTCTCTGGGTTTTCTGGTGTGGAACAGGCAAGAAATGCTCTTTCCAATGCCCAGCAAGCGATCAAGAAGGAGGTCGGCGATCCACTTCAGCTTGACGCAGTCGATGCAGCGGCGGCAATTCTTGCAGTGTCATGTAACCAACTAGCATCTGCCATCCGTCTGGTGTCCATAGAGAAGGGGCACGATCCACGAGACTTTGCGTTATTCGCATTCGGCGGTGCAGGTCCGTTGCATGCTGTCACACTCGCGGCAGAACTCGCTATCCCACAGGTCCTGGTACCCCGTTTTCCCGGCATCACCTCGGCGTTAGGCTGCCTGATCTCCGATTTGCGTCACGACTACGTTGAAACATTGTGGCGGCCCCTTGCAGATATCGATGAAGACATCGCAGATGAAATCCTTAAACACCAGGGCGAGACTGGACAACGCGCAATTGAGGATGAGTCAGTGCCAGTTGACGATGTCGACATTTTTCATCAAGCGGATCTGATGTACCGGGGCCAAAGTCATGTATTTCGGGTTGAAGTACAGAGCCCCGGCTTTTCATCTGATGCGGTAGCCGAGTCCTTTGCCAATAGTTACCGTGAACGCTTCGACATCATTCTGGAAGACATGACACCTGTACTAGCCAGCCTCAGAACTACTGTAATTGGACGCCGACACAATTTGACTCATTCCTTGTTCAGTAAAAGCTACCCGACAGAGGCTAGCGAAGCCCCATCAACCCGAATTGTTTATTTTAACGGGGAATGGCTATCGTCGACTGTCTACGACCGAGCATTGATCAGCAGTGGCACCCTTATAAACGGACCAGCTATCATCCAACAGGCGGATTCGACTTGCGTCATCGATCCAGGGACCACGGCAAAAATCGATAACGTCGGAAATCTCATTATAGATGTTCGGTTGCACAACCACTAAAACAGAAATATGAGCATTGATCCTGTAACACTGGCGGTAATTGAGAACGGTCTGCGGCAAGTCTGTTCTGAGATGGACCTGGTTCACGAAAAAACATCATTTTCACCGGTAATTTCGGAAGCATTTGATCGATCAAATGGTATCTATGACCCCAAAAGTGGTGAGATGATTGCTCAGGGAGAACTCGGGCTACCGATCTTTCTTGGTGTGATGCAATTTGCTACCCAGGCTGTGTTGGAACGTCGTCAGGACCTTGAACCCGGTGATGTCATCATTCAAAACGATCCGTATCTGGGGGGCACCCACTTAATGGACGTCAAAATGATGATGCCGTTTTACTACGATGGAAAACTCTGGTGTTTTCTGTCGAATACCGGACACTGGCCGGACACGGGCGGCATGGTGCCGGGTGGTTTTAGTTCCACAGCGACAGAGATTCAACAAGAGGGACTGCGTTTACCCCCTGTCAAACTCATGCAACGTGGTGAAATTCAGCAGGATGTGGTCGATATCATTCTGAACAATATTCGTGTTCCAGATGAGCGCATCGGCGACATTCGAGCTCAGATCGGCGCACTCAAAACAGGTGAGAAAAGACTCACCGCGTTACTGGATCGGTATGGCGCAGAAATTGTCGGAGGTGCTATCCAGGAACTCAAAGTTCGCTCCGAGCAACACATGCGTAAAGTCATCACAGCAATCCCCAACGGGACATATAGCTTCACGGCCTACATAGACAGCGATGGTGTGATAGACGAGCCGCTGGCCATTGTCTTGGATCTAACTATTGACCAAAGCGACGCACACTTTGATTTTTCTCGCTCCAGTCCTCCCTGTCGCGGACCAATGAACTCGGTATGGGCCACAACTCAGTCTGCGGTGTATGTGGCGATGAAACATATATTCCCCGAAGTACCGATAAATGCGGGCTGCTTTGCACCACTTCATATCGAACCACCGGAAGGCACCTTCCTGTATGCCACATACCCCAGGCCAGTCGCAGGCTGCGCAGCAGAAGTAGCTCAACGAATTATGGAGGCCGTTTTTGGAGCGATGGCACAGCCAGTTCCACAACGATTGTTTGGTGCACCAGCCGGCACCAGCGGTAACCTGGCACTTGGGGGCCACGACCCTGAAACCGGACGCGACTACATCATGTATTTCTTTTCAGGTGGCGGCTATGGTGGCTGGACTGAGGGTGATGGCCTGACCAATGGGTGCTCAACGGTCGGTATCTCCAAAACGCAACCCATCGAGATCTTGGAGCAGCACTATCCCCTGCTGTTCGAGCAGTACGCGCTCCGTGAGGAGTCGGGTGGACTGGGAAGACGGCGTGGTGGATTTGGCGTCAGTTATCGCGTCCGAATGCTCCGGGGTGAAGGCAAAGCATCATTCCTCATGGATCACGGTCGCACCGGACCACCCGGTATGATGGGCGGTACAGAGGGTGCACCGAACCGAATCAGAATCGGCCAGGGAGACAAGATCACTACACCGGAACACTTATCCAAAGGCGAGGGGTATGTGCTGTCCGAAGGGGACTGGATCGAGGTTCATACCCCGGGAGGGGGTGGTTATGGCCTGGCTGCTGATCGCGATCCGAGTTTGACCGAGATCGACATCCGGCGTGGCTACTACCGCCGAACCCACACGATGTCGCCGACCCACCCTGATGCAATCGATGATAACTGAATCGTACAGTATACGTTTGCCGAAGCTAAGTTATGAATGGCTACGATCGAATAAATGACTGCAAGCACACGGAGATATACTTGAATGAGTTATGGATTTTCACTGGTTGTCCGCGGTAATGACGCAACACCTGAGAACTTTACACGGATCGCAGAAACTGCTGAGTCGCTTGAAATCGATGCCTTGTGGTGCAGTGCCCACATCATACTGCCGCCACAAACTCGTTCCGGATATGCGATGCGGCCGGGTGTGATGTTCCCCGAACACTGGAAACAGGGCTACTGGGAACCCTTTACGGTGATCAGTTACCTGGCAGCGAAAACCAATCGATTGAAATTCGGCACCAGTATCGTGGTACTGCCGATGCACAACCCTTTCGAAATTGCGAAACAGGTCGCTGAAGTCGATCAACTGACTCAGGGGCGTTTTATGTTTGGTCTCGGTGTCGGCTGGTTCGAAGAAGAGTTCGAAGTTCTGAATCAGAACTTTCATAACCGCGGAGCGCGCACCAACGAAGCACTCGAACTCTTCCAGGCACTGTGGGGGCCTGATCCCGTTACGTTCGAAGGACGGTACTACAACGTGGAAAACGCTTATTTCGGACCTAAGCCCGTCCAGCGGCCGGGCCCGCCCATATGGGTTGCCGGCAACAGCGAGCCCGCACTGAAACGTGCAGCACACTATGCCGATACTTGGCATCCGGTACGCCTGAGTTTTTCTCAACTCGAACAGGCTACTCAAAAACTGGCAATCTACCTCGAAGCTGAGTCACGGCACGCAAAAAGCATTGAAATCGCAATCAAGCTACCACTGGTTGTGGAGGACATATCCAGTGATCCGGAATTTCCGACTCGGGGCAGACCAGCAGATATCGCATCCGCGATCGAACGCTATCGAGAACTGGGTGTGCAGCACTTCGTTTTCGATCTGATACCCGAGACTGTCGATTGTGCGTTGACGACTATGGAACGCTTTGCCCAGGAAATTCGCCCACAGTTGAGTTAAGCGATCATTAGGAGATTCACCTAGGCCTGTCATAAACATGAATGCGCTGCAAGGTATCCGCGCTGTTGAATTTTCCAGAATTCTTGCCGGCTCGCTGTTAGCCCAGAGCCTGGGAGATCTAGGTACAGATATCATCAGGGTCGAGCCTGTAGAGCACGGCGATAACAACCGCCGTTGGCCACCGTTCAGAGATGGTGAAGGCGCGATCTACTTGAGTACAATTCGAAGACTGAAAGCCGGTAACACACTGACACAGCGGAGCACACACCCATGGCAATTAAGGTCTACGTCAGCGCAGACATAGAAGGGGTAACGGGTATCGCCCACTGGGATGAAGCCTCACGCGATCATCCGGCTTACCGAGAATTTCAGGAACGCATGACAGCCGAGACGGCGGTGGCCTGTCAGGCCGCAAAGGCAGCAGGCGCCACTGAAATTGTGGTCAAAGACGCCCATGGCAGCGGTCGCAACATCCTTGCTGAACAGTTGCCTGCCCCAGCGCGTCTGATTCGGGGCTGGAGCGGACATCCCTACAGCATGGTACAGGAACTTGATACCACGTTCGACGCTCTGGTTCTAGTGGGCTATCACTCGGCTGCAGGGTCAAGCGGGCATCCACTGGCACACACGTTCAGGGGCACAATTCACCACATCGAACTGAACGGCGAGCAACTGAGTGAATTTCGGGTGAACAGCCTAACTGCCAGGCGCGAAGGTGTACCGACAATATTCCTCAGCGGCGACGAGACCCTCTGCGCAGAAGCCTCAGTGGTCGAACCGGGCATCGTTACCGTTGCCACCCACCGTGGTGTCGGCCATTCGACAGTCGGCCTGCACCCGACTGCTACCCGTCAGCAGATCCGGGATGGCGTGCAGCAGGCATTGGCCGGCGTCGGCAACCAATCCCTGCAATCCATGCCGAATGCTTTTAGGCTGTCAATCCGTTACCGGAATCAGTTGGATGCCTATTCGTCCTCGTTCTACCCTGGTGCTTGGCTGGCTGACGATGTCACCGTCGAGTTTGAGACCAAGGACTGGTTCGAGATACTGCGTCTACTTCAGTTCGTTAAATAGGTGAGCCTCACTTACATCTGTCGGCTGTACGTCTAGGGGAATGATTCACGACCGATTGTATTGTCTGAAATCTTCGGCAGTTCGCTGAACTCAGCGGAACGCTGTTCCACATTGGCAGCCATCGCTTCGATCATGTCTTCTGGCTGCAGCATACTGGCATTCCATACCCGAATATAGTCGAGAGAATCGGCAGTTGTGTGGTCTCGCGTGTAATTGATCATCCGTTTGCTGCCAAAGACAGCTAACGGCGCTTTAGTTGCTATCTGGGCGGCCACTTCGTTAACAGATGTCAGCAAAGCATCGTGATCCGGTAAAACACGATTAACCAGACCATGATGAAGCGCTTCATCAGCACTCATCCGGCGCCCTGTATAGGCAAGTTCACGTACGATCCCTTCAGGCAGCAGGCGACACAGTCGTGGGAAAGTACCGACATCCGCTGTCATGCCGATATTGATCTCCTGGATTACAAAAAACGCATCAGCTGTTGCAAATCTCAGATCACAGGCTGTGGTCAGATCGACACCCCCACCAATGCACCCACCCTGTACCGCCACAATTACAGGCAGGCGAGCATTTTCGAGACAGGAAAAAGTCTCCTGCATACGCTCAAGCTTGGCCATAAAGGCGGCTCCGTCGCCCAGCACCGCCTTGACCCCTTGAGATCCTGGTTCGGTGCCCCCCATAAAAGCACCGATATCTAAACCACCGGTGAAATGCGGTCCGGTAGACGAAATTACAATCACTCGGGCACGAGCATTGTGATCAATATCATGAATAAGCCGTGGCAGTTCTTCCCAAAATTCTGGGATCATACTGTTGCGCTTTTCGGGCCGAGTCATCCGTAAATGGGCAATCCGATCATCTATTTGCAGATCGAAACAGGTCTGTGTCATGTCAATACTCTCACTTGGGTCAGTGGTGCGAACTGGCAACGGCGCCACCGTCACAGGTAATAGTTTCACCGACGGTATAAGCCCCGGCACGTGAACTAAGAAAGATCGCCACACCGGCTATATCCTCAAGAGTGCCGACACGCCGCCGGGGGTTTCTCTGGGCGACTTGCTCCCAATCGACATCAGTCGCGCCGCCAAATCCCACTGCCGTACTCAACATCCAGGTCGGGAATGGTCCAGGTGCGATGGCGTTAACGGTAACGTGGTCCTTAACCAGGTTCGCAGCCAATACACGGGTCAAGTGATGAACTGCCGCCTTAGAGGGGCCATAGGAAATGTTGTCGAAAGTCGGCGTGACAATACCATCGATAGAGCCGATGTTTATAACCCGCGCGGGATCTTCTGCAGTACCCGACGCCTTTAATAATGGCAGCAACTGCTGGATCAGAAAAAAAACACCTTTCACGTTGGTATCCATGACCTTGTCCCAGCCGATTTCTGGAAATTCCTCGAGAGGTGCACCCCAGCCAACACCCGCGTTATTAACCAGTATATCGAGTTTGTCTTCCTGCTCCGACAGCGTTTCAACCAGAGCACTGATGCCATCGAGTTCGGCAACATTACCGGGCAGAGAAATACACTTTCCGCCGAAGGTATTCATCAGCCGCTCGGCGGCGGCATCGCAAGCCTCCACTTTGCGCGAACTGATATAGACCTTGGCGCCACTTGCCAGAAACCCGCCAGCAATCATTTCTCCGATTCCGCGCGACCCGCCGGTCACGAGTGCCGTCTTGCCTTTTATTGAAAACAAATCCTGCATACGCTTCTCCTTAAATTGCTCTAGGCAAATCCGACCGCACAACTAGAGCATCTGTTCGGTTGTTTCCCGGGTCATATGCTTCAGCCAGCGCATGAAGTCGGTTCCCCCGGTACCGCGGGGATTATCCATACGCGAGGCAATATAGTTTGCAGCCAGGCCAAGATGAAGACGCCGGAACTGAACCACTTTCTCAACACAGCTATTGTAGAGCGTCCGTACCGGGTTCTGACTCACAGTACTGCTGACATAATCTCGCACAACCTGGCCCTCCAGTCCGACGACAAACCGCCGGTGAGGTTCAGGCATATAGGCCCGTACAGCCTCCAGATAGGTTGTCAGTTCGCTGCGCGCATGACGCAATCCCAGTGATGCACAGATAGCTGGAATCAAAGCACTTTGTGCTCCAGTTTGCCCCAGAAATGTTTGTGGTTTACCACCGAATGCCTGCACACCATCGAATACCACGCCATCAGGGTGTGCGAACAGAAATGGACGTAAGGTCTCGTAATACACCTCCGGTCGGCAACCCTCTTCCATACGCCCTGCAAGCTCTATGATCGTCTCAAGTCCAGAGCGGACAATCTCGAGTTGAATTTCGATCTGGTCTATATCATTAAGTTTTGCTGCCTGCACCAGTCTTTTACCTGCGACCACTGCCGGAGCACCACGAGCCTCAATCACAATGTGCAACACCCAAAACCATTCTTCATCAGGAAGAGACTGAAACATCTGCACCGCTTTAATGTTTTCAACTGAAATTTCACCGGCAGGGTCTAGCCGCCGCCAATTGGCCAGTTGTGTGTTGGTATAACTCAGTGTCGGTGGCCGTTTTACCCGCGCTGAAAGTTGGACGAAAGGAATAGCAAGGGTGCGGGGCAGTTGCCGGGTCGGTTCCTCGCCGGGCTGCCACAAATACCCGTTACTCAAAAAGGCATAAGCCTGGTGCAGGCGCTCCGCAGCGCGTTCATCGAGAATCACATCTGTGCCTGAATAATCCGGTATGGGCAACGCCAGACACACTTCGCGACAGCGGCCGTCCGCAACCAACTGCGGAAGACTGCTGGCTACATCCATAATCTCGCCAACCGCACAGTGCACGGTATTGGAAAGAAACGGTAACGGATCGGTTACTGGCTCAGGAGCAATCAGAAACCCCTGCTTCCCGGTAACCTGCCAACACGAAGCCATCAGCGCACCTGTGTCCGGTGAGCATCAGAATTCGCATCGACATCAGATAGCACAATTCCCATCCGAGCAGCCCAGTCGATGATCTCCTCCCATATTTCATCGGCAACAGGAATCCCCAACTGTTCCCGCAATTTTCGACAACGCTGCTCAGGTTCGCCCGGAATCATCACCTCGTCAAATCCTTCTGCCGGCGCACGCCCTTTCACCCAGTCCAGATAATTGTCGATTCTTCTGACATAGTCATCATCGCTCAGCAGGTCGAGATCAACAGCCAGCACCAGCCAGTTCAGAGCCTTTGCCTGACCCAGGACTCCATAAGCGAGCAGTTCGCCAATTAGCCCTAGTCCGTAGCCTTTGGGTCCTGCTGCCGGCAACAGTACGCCTCCCGCATAGTAGTCCCGGGCATCAATACTCGGCCGGCCGTCACGGTCCAAAATGGTTCCCGGGGACAGAGGCTCTCCTGTTTTAGAGGCCGCGAGCAACTTGCCTTGAGCGCTGATGGATGTCGCAAAATCCACCACCACCACACCTGTCGGACCACCCGGTAGAGCCAACGTGTAGGGATTGGTCCCCATAATGCCTTCTCGACCACCATAGGGTGCCACTTTCGGATTGCCTCGGGTATGTCCACCACCACCAATAATCACGGCAAAACAACCCTGACGGGCAATCATTTCAGCGTAGGCACCAATCCGACCCGTGTGACCACAATTCACCAGAGCACCGGTCGCCATCCCGGCAGTACTCGCTTTGTGAGCTGTGCATTCCGCAAGTTGCACCATAGCGGGAATCCCATGTCCACCACCCCCATCAATCCGGGTCATTGCCGGGTCATCATTGACTACAAGCGGTTTACCGGCTGGATCGATTGCGCCCGATTCGATAAGCGACATGTATTGAGAAAATCGCACCACACCGTGGGAATCCACACCCATTAGGCTGTTGCCCACCACGTGCTCAGAAACCATGACTGCGTCATCGTGTGACATGCCTGCTGCTGACAGCAAACGAATACCCAGCAGCCTCAGCTTACCGGCTGCAATTCGACGCCGGCTGGAATCTTTGTCCGCCGAGGTTCCAGCTACAGTGCTCTGGTCAATTTTGGTTGTCAATGGTGGTAAAGCTGTGTTGAACTGAAGTGTGCCTAATCGCCTACAAATTTTTCAGTAACCGGCCGAATCCTGGAATAGGCTCAGTGATGCCGTTTTGCCGCAGTGCGTGCCAGTACAAGGCAACGTTGATGGCGATCACCGGTTTGCCCAGTTCCTGTTCAACCTCATCGGCCAGTGCAGCAAGCGCAAGATTAGTCCCTACCTGGACGATCGTATCGATATCGTCGCCATCAAGATCAAGGATGGCGTGGCGTAATGTGTCCCGACTCTGTTCGGCAATATTGAGTGGGCTGGTTGCCTTAAGACCCGTCACTCTGACTGCAGTGAAACCGCATTGGTTGAAATACTGCCGCACACGCTCGTCGGCGACTGGCCAGTACGGTGTTAATACGCCTATACGCTGTGCGGACACTGCCTCCAGCGCTACTCGTGCAGCATCAGATCCCAGCGTGATCGAGACACCAGTCTTTTCCGCTAATCGGTTTCTGATCACCTCTGCACCATCCGCGCCATCCCAGAAAGATTCAGCAGAAACCCCCACGATAATGTGATCGGGAGCGACTGACATCAGGTCGTCGACCGCCCGATCCAGGTTGGCATGAATATCAGCGACCAAACGTTCGAAATCGTCATCGCTGGAGATCCGGACATCCTTGAGCGGAAAACGCCCAGTGTGGCAAGTCACTCCGGCAGGGGTCATGCTATGAAACTCAGGCTCAACAATGGTATTGGTTGCAGGCACAATTACACCCAACTTCAGACGCCAACCCAGCGCGTCGTCATTCTGAACCTTCGAATCGACCATTTTACAATCCCAATCAGTGTCAACAGCAGATGTTCATTAATGCCCCAGACCTCCCATTCTACGCAGGGTTGGGTAATGTTGTTACCTTCAAAACGTGGTCCGCGTTTACACTTACAGATCATCTTATGCAGTAACTTCGGTGACTAAGACTAGACAACAGTGGAGGCAACAATGAATAATTCTTCAAACCCAACGGCAGTTCACAAGCCTCTGGGTAAATACTGCCATACGACCCTAGTGCCTGCTAATGCACAATGGCTGGTCCTTTCCGGTCAGGTCGGTATAGACAATAAAGGCAAACTCGCAAATGGCATTCGCAAACAGACGGAACAAACTCTGCGAAATATCGTGAGTTGTCTGCGCGATCAGGGTATGCGCAAATCAGATCTGGTCAAAACCACGGTGTACTTAACCGACTCACGCTTTATTGAGGACTACCGTTTGGCAAGATCTAGAGTGATTGGCGATGAAACAATCTTTACATCGACACTGGTGATTGTCGACGGACTGGCATCACCTGGCATCCTTGTTGAAATCGAAGCTTGGGCTGCAAAAAGCTAACCTACTCGCTGGGTTCAACAATCAGACGTATTGTCGTCGAAACGGTTACTCGTCCATTGAAGAACAACCACAAGTGACGCGTATCTGATGCATCCGACGCCGATAACGATCGGCATCGAAAGGTCGACCATGGTGCAGAACACATCGATTGTCCCAGATCAGAAGGTCTTGAGTCTCCCAGCGATGGCTGTAGATACACTCGGGCTGGATAGCGCGATCGAGCAGATCGTCGAGTAGTACACGGGCATCGCTATCCGACCAGCCTTCTATTGAACGCGCATGAGAACCGACATAGTAATTCTTCTTTCCGTTGACCGGATTGGTACGAACCAAACGCTGAGGTACCGGTGGCAACGACTCAGCGTGTGACGGCGTAACTGCATCCGGGCTAACCTTACTCCGGGAGAATACATAGTCGTGCGTCACAACCAGATCATCAATGGTGGACTGTAGTGACTCGGGCAAACGGGCATAAGCCGCCCTGGCGCTGACGAATTCAAGCTCACCGCCTTGGGGTGTGACCTCGTAAGCATAGGAGATCGAAAACTTCGCGGGCGCGGGCCGGAATGACGAGTCGGTGTGCCACATCTGATTCCCCGTCGAAAACACAACGCGTTCATGACTGGCGGGCATATGGTTGCCGTCTCGATCAATATTCCCGATCCGATAGACGTAATTGACACGACGGTCACGACCGTAAGTCACATGGTCAAACTCGAGTTCACCGAATCGCTTGCCAAATGCCTGTTGCAGATTGTCATCGAGGTTCTGATGCTTTATGAGCACTACCGAGTAGTCCTCAACAGCTTGTTCAATTTGCGCGAATTGTGCATTACCCAGACCAGCACTGATATCAACGTTCAGAATCTCGATCCCAAAATCGCCGTGCAATGGCCGCAGCTCGATCGTCATAGCCAACCTCTCGACACCAAAATTCGGTAAATTTAAATTGCCTCAGTAGTACTTTAACAAATCAGGCAAGCCCGTTTGGGGAACTTTTCTGGCGAGTCGGTCTTCGATCAAGGGTCTATTGAATCGGTGTCGGGGGACTGCCTATTCTGGCTCAGCTGAGCGCATGCCATTTCACGCAGACGGCTTTTCTGAATTTTGATGCCATTGGCACTCTCGGTCACGGGAAATTGATTCAGCAACTGGACTCCGACGGGAACCTTAAAACTTGCCATACCGCTGGCACAGTGAGCCAGCAAAGCGTCTTCTTGTAGGGGGGCATTCCCCGCAGGAATTACGAATGCGTAGGCTCTTGTACCGGCCTGTGTATCCACCGCCACCACCTGCACTCTTTCAACCGCGGGATGCTGTTCAATATGCTGCTCGATCTCAGCCGGATTGACCAGAAACCCGCCCAGTCGGATAGCGTCACCCATCCGGCCCAGAAACACAAAACCACCATCGCTTTCCGTATAGCCCAGATCCCCACTACGTACAAATCCATCGCTGGTGAAAACTGATTCAGTGGCAATCGCGTCCTCCAAATAACCGATCATGCGACTCGGGCCCGTCGCCTCGAGTTCACCCACCTGCCCATGCGGCAGTATCTGTCCGCTCTCAGGATCGCGTACACGTACGTGGGAATCTGTCGACGCCGGATAACCGCCGCACCGCCCGCGCAATTCGACAGATGCTGCCGGGTCCTGACGGGCATAAAGTGCCTGGATCTCACTCATGCCATAAAGACCAACCAGATTCATTCCACGATCATGAGCCCTGGCAACAATATCCTGATACAAAGAATTAAAAGCCGCATAACCGCCGGACCTGAACTGTGGAAATGGATAGGGATCGGGCGCAACTGCAAGCATCCTAGCGAACATTTCATCCGAGCCGTTACAGTGCGTAATCCGATGTGACTGCATAAGCTGAACAGCTTCATGGTCGGAAAACACTGGCATCAACACCATCGGGCAGCCAGCTGATAAAGCTGCCATCGCGCCAGCATGTCCGAACGTACCACACAGCGGTAATACTTGAAGCAGCACAGAATCCGGATCGTTCCAGCCGAAAAACGAAGCTACATCATGCGCGTGATGGCTGATACTGTGCTGACTATGCAGTACGAACTTAGGCGCAGCCGTGGTTCCCGAGGTGGTAAAAACAACCACACCATTTTGCGCATTGGTACCATCACGGACAAACATCTTCGACCGTGCAAGTTCGGCATAAGACACGGTACGCCGGCTAGATAGTCGTCCCGACAACTGAGCTTCCTGCTCGCCTTCGCTGTAGGTAATGAGAAATTCAAGCCGCTCCAGATGTGTGCTATCGACCTCTGCCAAGATGTCGAGGAATGCAATGTCCTTGAATGACGGCCACAGCACGAGTGCCCGGCAACCCGATCGCCCCACAATGTCGCCGACCTCACTCGAGCGAAACCGAGTATTGATCGATATCGTGATCGCACCGATCCGGGCACAGGCGATGTGAAGTGCAAGATACTGAGCAATATTCGGTAGCCAGAAACCGACTCGATCACCCGACCCGATGCCTAACTTGAGTAAACCACCTGCAAGACGCCGCGTTTCTGCGGCAAGTTCGGCGTAAGTCCAAATCTCACCTCTATCGATTACTGCGATTTTTTGGGGGGCTATATCAGCACGGGCGTCAATCAGTTGGCTAACAGTGTTCGTACGATTAAAGGCTTGTGAAGACGCCATCGACATCACTCTTGATCAGTCGGTTCAGCTACTGACAAATGCGATTCAATTGGTCGAGGCAACATACACTAGTGTTTATGGTAGTCGGAGATCGCGCCAGACTCACTCACGTAACCAGCCTTGGTATCCGCTTCGACCTGCTCATCAGGGCGTGTTTCAGGGTCGCCAAAACCTCCGCCCCCGGGCGTTTCGATGACCAACGTTTGGTCGGCAGGGATTCGGTGCGTCTTTTTGCCAATAAGCCGCTCACCGGAACCCAGATATGCCGCGCCAGCCCTACCGTCATCCCCACCCATGCGTCCGCGGGCGGGATAGTTCAGCCGGTCCCAGGTCGCCGCCGACACCAGAAACGGTTCAGAAAAAGCATGCCCGACCTCTATGACCTGAGACAGACCACCACGCTGCGCACCGGCACCGCCTGAATCCGGCAGAAGTTCCTTACGATGGAAGATCAGAGGAGACTCTGTTTCAGTCACTTCGATCGGGATCGTACCCACACCGGACGGAAAGGCCGTTGTGCTCATGCCATCGTACCCGGGTCCTGCGCCAATGCCGCCCAGTCCCACGTTCATCACGTTGAAGCGCGCACCGCCGGTGGCATCTTCCACGCTCGCCATCGCCAGTACCCAGATTGAACCTGCGCTCTCGGCCGGTACACGATCGGGCAGCGCCTGTGCCAGGCATCCAAATACAAGGTCCGGCAACATCTGTCCGATCACATGCCGTGCCGTCACGGGTGCAGGACGCTCAGGCGCCACACAGGAGCCTGGCTCGGCCTCAATTTCAAAGCACCCCAATGAACCGGCATTGTTGGGGACATCCGGTGCAATAACACACTTAAGGCCAAACACAGAATAAGCGTCCGTATAACACTTGGGTGAATTGATGCCAAATCGTGAGGCCGAAGATGACCCGCTATAGTCCAGGTGAATTCTTTCATTATCTACTGTCAGACGAGCCTCGAGAGCGATCGGCTTTTCATAACCGTCGATTGTCATCTGCGCGCTATAAACACCATCTGTCACAGAGCGGATCGCCTGGCGCATGCCAGTGACTGAGGATTCGATGATGTGTCTAGAAAGATCATCCAGCGTATCGAGTCCAAACTCGTCAAGCATATCTGCGAAACGCGCAACACCCGCATCGTTGCAGGACAACAGTGAACGAATATCACCCATGACCTCGACCGGGTTGCGACTGTTGGCTTGAATAATACCGAGCAGGTCATCGTTCAATGTACCTGCTGATCGAATCCGCATATGGGGTATAAGCACCCCTTCCTCGAACATTGAACCGGCATCGGCCGTAAACCCACGTCCACCGACGTCGGTGACATGACAAGTCGAAGCAAAAAATGCAATGGGCTCCTCATCGCGAAAAGCCGGTGTCAGCGTCACATAGTCAAACAAGTGCCCGGTTCCCATCCAGGGATCGTTGGTGACAAAAACATCTCCCGGCCTCATCGTTTCAACTGGAAAACGCTCGAGAAAATGACCGACGGCCATCGCCATCGTGTTTACGTGTCCGGGTGTACCCGTGACGGCTTGAGCCAGCATCTGACCTTTAAGGTCGTACACACCAGCCGACAGATCACCCGCTTCCCGCACCACTGACCCGAACGCCGTACGCAGCAGCGCCTGGGCCTGTTCCTCAACCACCGAGATCAGGCGAGTCCACATCACCTGTTTATCGATTGACTGACGAGACTGATGTCCCAAGGTTGCTTTCATGACATTGCTCCCATGGCATCGGCGCTTTCTCGGTCAACGACAAGTGCCAACCCTTCGTCTACGCTGCAGGTGTATCCAGACGGTACAAATGTGACTGTTTCATCTTCCTGAACCAACGCAGGTCCAACCAGCCAATCGCCTGGATTCAACTTGGCCCGCCAGTACAGCCCAGCATCTGCCATCTCACCGCCTGCCGGGTCGTAGGTTGACCGAGTTTCGCACGGTTTGAGTAACTGCTTACGGGCAGGTTCATGCACAAACGTCACCGCAGCAGCAGATGTCATAACTGTGACGGACCAGGAGACACACTCGACTTCAATGTCAGGCATCGTCAGACCGTAAACCTGTCGATATACCGACTCAAAGTCGAGTCGGACAAGTTCCAGCATTTGGCCAGTGACTGGACCGTCGGGAAGGTTCACAGACAGTTCGTGCCCCTGTCCCAGATAACGCAGGGCGACCTCTCGGCTATGTTTGAGAGATTTGGTGCTGCTGCTGGCAACAACGACCTGCGTAGCTTCACCAAGCATCTGATCGAGTAGTTCGATCAACGGTGAGAGATCCTCGGTTCCAATCAAGATTCTCAGGCTTCGGACAACCTGGTAAGACACTGGCGCTTGTAGAAAGCCAATGGCCGAACCCACTCCAGCACCCGGCGGTACGATTACGCGATCCATTCCCAATTTTTCTGCGAGTCGAACCGCGTGAAGGGGTGCGGCTCCGCCAAACGCAATCATCGTGTACTCGCCGGATTCTTTGCCCCGCTCGACGGCATGAACGCGAGCCGCATTCGCCATATTTTCTTCCACCATCTCAATCACGCCTGCCGCCGGCCAGTACTCATCGAGAGCCAGCGGCTCACCAATAGCCACAGCTAATGCGGTGCGAGCAGCCTGTTCATCAAGCTGTAGTTCGCCACCTGCAAAGCGACGGCTGTCGAGTCGACCCAAAACCAGGTCTGCGTCCGTCACCGTGGGGGCTTCGCCACCCATCCCGTAAGCCACGGGTCCAGGATTCGACCCGGCGCTGTCCGGACCCACACCGATACGCCCCAACGTATCAACCCGAGCGATGGACCCACCGCCCGCACCGATCTCGACCATGTCGATAACTGGAATTCGGACCGGCAATCCACTGCCTTTCATATCGCGGTACTCACGGGCTACTTCAAACGTTGCACTGCGGTCAGGCTGGCCGTTCTGAATCAGACTGATCTTTGCAGTGGTGCCCCCCATATCGAACGACAGTACATTATCGAGACTTCGAGCTGAAGCAAGTCTCGCGGACATGAGCGCCCCACCGGCAGGCCCGGATTCAATAAGGCGCACTGGATAACGGACTGCCTGATCCAGCGTTGTCAGTCCGCCACCCGACATCATCAGGTAGAGTGGACGGTGCAGTCCCTCATGAGTCAGAAGATTGCGTAATCGATCAAGATAACCAGCCATCAGTGGCTGTACATAGGCATTTGCACAGGTCGTAGAGAAGCGTTCATATTCGCGCATCTCTGGACAAACATCGCTTGAAAGACTAATACGCACCCCGGGTAGTTCAGCTTGAAGAATTTCTGCCGCCATCTGCTCGTGCCGCACATACGCATACGCATGAATAAACCCGACAGCAATTGCTTCCACGCTGGCTTTCTTTAGCGCCTTGGCGACCTCGCGAACCGCGCCCTGATCAAGTGGCACTTGTACACGTCCATCTGCGGTCATCCGCTCAGGTACCGTATATCGTAAAGGACGAGGCACCAGCGGCGCTGCCCGGGCAGCATTCAAATCGTAGTGAGCGAATCGCTTTTCATAACCCATCTCGAGAATATCCCGAAATCCATTGCTAGTTAGAAATGCGGTAATCGCACCTTTACGCTCAATGAGCGCGTTGGTCGCCAACGTGGTGCCATGAATCATTAGACTCACATCCGAAAGCAACCGTCCGGTCTTATTGAGCACCTGGTGAACCGCGGTCAGCACCCCTCGTTCGGGCGCTTGGGCTGTCGTCAATACTTTGGCGGTGGTCTGGCCCTCCGCCGACCAAAGCACAACGTCCGTAAAAGTACCACCGATGTCTACGGCCAAGCGGCAGGCCTCCTCACCCATCATCCAATCTCCTGTCCATTGTCTTTTGGTGAAAATAACTTACAATATTGCAGATTATATTGCATAATTGCAAGAATAGGGAGTAAAACTAACCGCAACTGGACAACTAGACCATGGCCATTGACCGCGCCCACTGCCAGCAACTGGACTCACAAGATCCGCTCTCAGGGTTTAAAGCAAGATTTCAATCACCGCAAAAACACACAATTTTTCTGGATGCGAATTCGATGGGCGCCATGCCGGCAACGGTGCCGGATCGGTTGGCTTCCTTCTGTACCGACGAATGGGTGGAACTACGTCGCCAGGGGTGGAACCACAGCGAGTGGCTGGACAGACCACGCCAAATCGGTAATGCGATTTCCCACTTGATGGGTGCCGGTCAGGGCAACATCGTGGTCTGTGATAACACCACAGTAAACCTCTACAAAATTCTGACCTATGCCTGGCAATCTCGCAAATCAGGCACCACGATATTGACCGAAGACGGCAATTTCCCTACCGATCTGTACGTGGCCCAAGGACTTAATCACAATCATCCTGATCCACCTGAAATTAAGGTGTGCGCATCAAGAGATGAACTGATGGATTCTTTCAATACTGATACCGCAATCGTCTACTTAAGTCATGCAGATTACCGTTCCGGGGAATGCTGGAACATGGCGGACATCAATCACCGTGCCCATGCAATTGATGCGCTGACTGTCTGGGACCTGTCGCATTCAACCGGAGCAATCCCAGTTGATCTGACCGGCGATGATGCAGACTTTGCCGTGGGGTGCGGCTACAAGTACTTAAGCGGTGGGCCGGGTGGATCGGCCTATTTATGGGTCAATCCCCGCCACACAGAGAACGGGTGGCCGACGATCTGTGGCTGGATGGGACATCGAGATGTTTTTGCATTCGCGACCGAGTACGAGCCCTTATCCGGGGCGGGCCGTCACGCCACCGGCACGCCGGCGGTCATAGCCAATGAAATCTTCTCTTGTGCGGCCCAGATCTGGCAGGAAGTTGACGAAAAACACCTCTGGGAAAAACATAAAGCTCTCGGCGACTTAACCATGGAACTGCTCGAACAGGAATGCAGTTCACTCGACGTGACGATTAACACACCCCGCGAATACAAACAGCGTGGCGGTCACATTGGATTCAGTCATCCTGGAGCAGGTCCGGTGTCTGAGGCCCTGCTGGCTGCCGGCGTGGTTGGATCATTCAGGCGACCCAACTCGCTGCGTTTTGGATTGGGTCCTTTGTATTTGAGTTATGAAGATATCTGGGAAGCGGTATCGAGGCTCAGAAAAATTCTTGAATCCGGCGACTGGCAGGATGCCAAATACCAAACTGTTTCAGTATAGGTCGGGCGGATGAATGCTTTCGGCAATCATATTGCTCATCGACCACTGGGCCAACGTATTGCCGAATTGCGAAAACTACAAGGACTCACTCTGTCCAGGCTGGCTGAAGTCTGTGGACTTTCGGAGGCGACGCTGTCGCGAATTGAAAATGGACATTCTGCTGTGAGCGCACAACACCTCTTTACCCTTTCGCAATACCTCAAGGTTGATATCGCTGATTTTTTTCGAGACGACGCTGCACCACTGACGCCCGGTATACGGTCCCTGACATCGAATGGTAACGGTACCCATCAAAAACTGGCACGCTACAACGCTGAAGTACTGTGCGCTGACCTGTCCAGGAAAGAAATGCATCCTGTGATCAACACAATATGGGCCCGAACACTGGATCAGGCCGGCGGTCTGTCCTCTCATCACGGTGAAGAATTTCTATACGTTCTTGAGGGAGAAGTGATCATTCACAGCGATCTGTACGCGCCAACTGAGTTGAAGCGCGGTGACAGTCTTTACTTTGATGGCACGCAGGGACATGCCTATGTCTGCGGCAGTGACGACCCGGCACGCATTCTAGTCCTGGTAGCACGTAACCAACAGGTCGACCGCCCATGAACACGGATACCGCATCTGTTGCCATTGAACGTAATGCCGAGACCGTGTTCAAGTTCATGTCTGATCCAAACAAAATGGATCTGTGGTCATTCGGCACCTGGCGGATTAGCGTGGGTGGCGATGGACTTGTACATGGCCGTTCCATATTTGACGGATCTACTGCTTGTGTCCGCATTGAATCTAATGCACAGAATCGGCTAATCGATTACTGGGTTGGGACCAATTCAGAGAATCTCGCTCCGCGTATTTTCGTTCGTATTACACCCAGTGAAGTGATCGGATCATCCACACTGACCTGTATTTTGTCGATGGTTTCATTCAGATCCGAAGCGATGAGTGATGACCGCTGGCACAGGTTGGTGACCGCGCATGCATTTGAGGTTCAATTAATCAAATCGTTGCTGGAAAATGATTTTGATCATCGCGAGATGACCTCCGGCGGTACGACGTAAACATCCTGAACAACCGATGTAGAACCAACCCGAAGAGATGTCTGTACTGGGCTAACTGCTTTTGCGTCACTCATCTGCTTTGTGCATAGTTAACCGTCGCGCTTCGAATGTATCCAGCGCGATTACCTGAACCAGTGAGGACCACAATGCCCCGTATTCCTGAACTGTCCACCGAACAGATGGATCCAATTCAAAAAGAGATCTACGATGACATCATGGCCGGACCCCGAAGTAGCCTTCGAGGCCCATTCCATGCCTGGCTTCACAGCCCCGGACTTGCAGACCCGGCCCAGAAGCTCGGCGCTTTCTGTCGGTTTTCCAGCTCCCTACCCAAACGCCTGTCGGAACTGGCTATTATTGTGATTGCAAGGTTTTGGTGTGCACAATTCGAGTGGTATGCACACGCGCCGATGGCCATGGAAGCCGGTATATCCTCTGATGCAGTAGAAGCAATCCGAATTAAGCAAATACCGACACTCTCGCTAGAGGACGAAACCCTAATCTATGATTTCGTCACTGAATTGCTCGAACAACGCACGGTCAGTCAGGTGACATACGACCGCGCACAGGTGATGCTTGGTGATCGCGGCGTCGTAGATCTCGTTGGTATTGTCGGTTACTACTGCCTGGTGTCAGTAACACTGAATGTGTTTGATATGCCGTTGCCCGATACAGAACAAAACCCGTTATCACCCTGATAACCAGAATCAAGAGACCACAAACTAATGCGACTGAAAAACAAGATTGCGATGGTAGTGGGTGCTGGCCAGACCCCGGGCCCGACCATCGGCAATGGACGGGCGACCGCGTTGCTATTCGCACGCGAGGGGGCCCAGGTACTCGCCGTAGACCGCGACATTGATTCTGCACAGGAAACTGTAGAACTTATACAGAATGAAGGTGGGCAGGGAGAGGCTGTTGCCGCCGATGTTGTAGACGAGGCCAGCCTTGAAGCAGCAGTCAAACACTGTAAAGAACATCTCGGGCGACTCGATATTCTCCACAACAACGTCGGTATCAGTGTGACTGGCGGCGACGCGTCGGTCACTGAGATCTCGACCGAAGCCTTCGACCGTATCATCTCGGTCAATTTGCGCGGCGTTGTCCTTGCCTGCAAACACGCCCTGCCCGTTATGCGTGCCCAAGGCAGTGGGGTAATCATCACGATCTCTTCTATTGCTGCAATCGAGAACTATCCCTGGGTCACCTACAAGACGAGTAAAGCCGCTCTGGTGACCTTGACGCAACAACTGGCGATCCAAAATGCTGGGTATGGGATTCGAGCCAACGTTATCCTTCCAGGGCTGATGGACACGCCGATGGCTGTCGACAACCGAGCCCAAGCGTGGGGTCAAACCCGTGAAGAAGTGGTGGCCGCACGAGACGCGCGGGTACCACTGGGCAACAAAATGGGCGACGCCTGGGATGTAGCCCATGCTGCGTTATTTCTGGCCAGTGATGAAGCACGCTTTATCACTGGGGTGTCCCTGCCCGTTGACGGCGGTATGAGCTGCAGAATCGGTTGAACATACCCGTGACAAGACAAAAACATGTCTGAGAATAAACTTACAATCGACAGCCGAGTTTCACTTGGCGACGGTAACAGCATGCCTCTATTGGGGCTGGGCACGTGGGCGGCACAACCCGGTGGGGAAACCCGAGATGCCGTCGCATTCGCTCTGGAAACTGGCTACAGGCATATTGATACTGCCAAAATGTACAACAATGAGCGGGATGTGGGTGAGGCTGTGCGGCAAAGCGCTATACCCAGAGCTGACATCTTCGTTACCACTAAATTATGGGATTCCGACCAGGGTCATCAGCCAGCGCACGACGCATTCGACCTCAGCATGGAACAACTCGGGCTTGAGTATGTCGACCTGTACCTCATTCACTGGCCAATCGAAAATCTGCGCAACGACTCCTGGCATGCCCTTGAAGAAATCAAGGAATCCGGACGAGCCCGTTCAATCGGCGTCAGTAATTTTTCCCATAAACATCTACAGGAACTGTTTTCACATTCAGATACACGACCCGTGGTCAATCAGATCGAACTCAGCCCCTTCCTACAGCAACCACCGATCGCCTCATTCTGTCGATCGGAAAGCATACAGCTTACGGGTTACTGTCCTCTGGCCAAAGGACGGCGTTTTGATAATACCGTTCTCACTGACATTGCTGAACAACACGGTAAGTCACCCGCACAGGTGATGATCCGGTGGGCTCTGCAGAAAAGGCAGGCTGTAATCCCTAAATCAAGCAATCCCGCACGGATCGTGCAGAACGCGGAAATTTTCGATTTCCAAATTGGCGCGGATGAGATGGTTCGACTGGACGGTTTGGACGATGATTCTCGATTCTGTCCAGATCCGCTGTCTATGCCCTGAAAAACAATCGAATCACCTTTTCGCAAGCCCTTCACGAACCACGGGAAACAGATCACAATCCAGCCGCTGGCCGGCTTCTATACCCGGGTCGCGTAACATCCGCTGCAGATTAGGACGCGGCTTATATGTGACGTCCTCGCCTGCCCAACGAGTAATGTAGGCACGGCGACGGACACGACTGCTGCTGTTACCTGGTGCACCGTGAACTGTCAGGCCGTGGTGAATCGTACAGTCACCCGGTACCATTTCGAAACAAGCGAAATCATAAGCGTCGCGTTGGTTGTCGATATCCGGTACCGGTTCCAGCGATTCATGATAGGTTTCCCCTGGACTGAAGCTGACAGCGGCAAAGCGCTTGCCCCATCGGTGTGATCCCTTGACGTATTCGACTGCACCGGTGTCATAGGTTACAGGATCCAGCGCTACCCATACTGTCGCGATCATGTCGCCAGCAACTGGCCAGTACGGGGCATCGTGGTGCCAGGCCGTGCGGGTGCTGGTCCCAGGTTCTTTGGCAAGAATCTGATCAAATATAAGATTTACCCGACTCGAACCCATACAGGCAGAAACGACATCGGCCGCAGGTGAGTCAAATATAAACGACCTGAATCCCGCGATATGATGACAAACAAAAGTGTCTCCGAAAAAATTTCCAGTACCACCGGATTCATTGATATCACGAACCATGGTCGATGGCTGGACGATGTTCTGGTCCACAAGTTCCTGTAGCTCTGTAACCCAATCGGAGTCTACAAGACCTCTTACCAGGACCACACCATCACGCTGATAGGTCTGAATCTCTTCTGCAGTGAGAGCCCGTGTGACAGCCTTATGCATCGCATTACGCCCTCTGTGTTCACCAGTTGTCGATCGTCCGCTTGCGCCCAGTACGGGGAGCAAGCGGCGGCAGACTCACCAGAAACCGAATAACTGTCTCACGGGTATCTGCCGGATCAATCACATCATCCAACTCGTATCGCCCAGCAAGGCCGAGCGCTGTATTGTGCGCCCTTAACTCATCAGCCAGTTCCCGTTCGCGCATCTGCCGGGCTTTGTTGTCGGTGATGGCTTCGAGTTCTTTCTTGTGGGTGATCTTAACTGCACCTTCAAACCCCATCGCCCCGAACTCCGCCGTAGGCCATCCGACCAGTAGTACTGGTCTTAGCGGCAGCGCTCCCATCATGTACTGGCCAAGGCCATAAGCCTTGCGCAGAATGACCGTCATGAAGGGCGTCGTTGCGTTGATTGCGGCGTTGAGAATTCTCGAGCTGTGTCGGACAAGCGCCGTTGCTTCTACCTCGGGACCGACCATAAGTCCGGGTGTATCACACAGGTAAAGCATCGGAATGTCGTGTGCATCACAGAGCTGAATAAATCGTGCCAGTTTGTCCGAGGCCGGACTGTCGATCGCGCCTGCCAGAAACATTGGCTGATTCGCCAGCACGCCCACCGGGGTACCCTGGACTTTAGCCAGCGCTGTCACCACCGAACGCGCGAACTTAGGTCGCAGTTCAAGGACCGAGTCCTGATCGGCGATACCCTCAATCACCTTGCGTACATCATAGGCACGTCGTGGATTTTCCGGTACGACAGTGCGCAGCACCGAGGTGTCGGGATCTGAACCTGGCTCACCGTCTGGACCGCGAAAATATTCCAGGTAACGCCGAACACAATCGATCGCTTCTTGTTCATCAGCAACCAGTACGTCGATCGCCCCGCAAGCCTCGTGCATCTCCGCTGGACCGAGTTCTTCCGGTGTGAGCGTAAGTCCCAGTGCCGCCTCAACCAGGGGTGGTCCACCCATCCCCAATGCAGCCTTGGGCGTGGCAATCAAAGTATCACACAGTCCGGCGAGGTTGGCGTTACCCGCGAAACACCGCCCCGAAACCACACCAACTGTTGGCACAAGGCCGGACAACCGGGCCATCATTGCGAAGGTCTCTTCGTAATCTCGTGAGTTGATATTGTTTTCGTAAGGACGCCAGCCACCGCCATCGGCCCACAGCACCAGCGGTAGGCGTAGTGATTCTACGACTTGCAGAAAGCGGTCCGCTTTCGCGTGATTGATGATGGACTGCGTACCGGCATGCACAGTGTAGTCGTAACCCATAAACCCAACCCTGAAACCAGCCACGGTGCCCGTGCCGATGACGAGACCATCGGCCGGTCCTTGCAGGTTCTTGAATGCCGGTTCCGCCAGCTGACCATATTCCTGAAAACTGCCCGGGTCGATAAGTTGACTGATGTTCTGTCGAATCATCTGATGGCCGGTCACCGCCCGTTTAGCCATCGCCTCAGGTCGATTCTCGTCCAGTGTTTGTGCTTTTGCCGCAAGCACCTCGGCAAGATCCGCCCGAGGAGCAGCTTTATCCAGAACTCCCTTTTTTAAACTCATCGTATTTCTTCCTTTCTATTCAGCGACAAACACAAATCTCATTCAATCAATCCGGATCAACCATAAGTAGCACCTGGCCTTCAATCACTGAGTCGCCCTCATTGCAACGCACCTCGATCACCGTGCCATCTATTTCGGCAACAATCGGTATCTCCATTTTCATGGACTCGAGTATGATCAAATCGGCGCCTAATTTAACCTGCTCGCCGGCGGCGACTTCTATCTGATAGACGGTGCCTGTGACCACCGATCTAATTTCCCTGGACATGTTGTACTCCGCTTAGCTTGAATCGTTATGAGTTGGAAACCCGCCTGCCGGCATCCAGCCTTGGGCGAACTGTAACCCCGCTATTGTATCGTTGCTCCGGCCAGCATCACGCAACAACCATCAGTACAATACTAATAGATACTCTAACCGGACTCTTTAACCAAACCCTTGAGGCCACACATACCAGTTTCAAAACGAGACCATTGGTGATTTCACATTTATGCTCAGAACCTTTCAACCCTGGAGTTAATCATGCGCCGTCCCTTGCGAATTGCCCAGATTGGGCACCCCGTATTACGTCAACCAACCCGAACACTGACCCGGGAGGAATTGCTGTCAGACCAGATGCAAAGCTTCCTAGATGATCTAGTTGAAACTATGCGTGAGGCTAACGGTGCGGGGCTCGCTGCCAACCAGGTTTATCAGTCGCTGAGGATCTGTACTGTAGAAGTACGTAATAACCCCCGCTATCCCTATAGACCCAATATTCCGCTGACCATTCTGGTCAACCCGATACTGACACCGGCCGGCGACGAGACATTCGTTAATTATGAAGGTTGTCTGAGTGTGCCCGATCTCCGAGGCCAGGTTCGGCGCCACTGTGAGGTTAAGGTTGACGCCTGGGATCGCGAGGGTAATCCGATTTCCACCGTGGTCAAAGGTATGACCGCCGCAACCTATCAGCACGAAGTCGACCACCTGGACGGCAAACTTTTTCTTGACCGTGTCGAAGACGCAACCAGCCTGGTGACCCAAGAAAACTTTCAGCGCTACTGTATGGATCAGGTGGCGGCCGATGTCGAAACGCTGGTCAAGCACTACGGCAGTTGATCCGATCGTTTCTCCGAATTAGCAGAACAGCACTCCAGGCTATGAATAAAAACACAAAATACAATACAAAGTTCCCAGTTCATGGACTGGATCGTGAAGGTCCCAGGGTCCCTTATACCGGCAGCCTGCTGAGCCGGGCTGATCGTAACCGAGAAGATGCCCATTGGCTTGAATCACATCGGCATCATCCCGACACACGCTACCTGCCATTCTGGGACCTGGGGGTTGCTATGTGCCGGAACCCGGACCCCGAACTTTACTGGTGTTCGCTCAGAGACCTCACTGATGGGCTGGCCATAGATGACACTGATGTTTTCCTGGGCATAGGCGACGATGGTGTCGCCTGCTTTGCGACCCTCATCGATGAAGCCACACAGCGGAAACTGGAAGCACAAAACGTCGGCTTCGTCGACGCGCGCTCAGCTGCCGCACAACTTGGAGATGGCCGAGCAGCCATCGTAGCTCAAGCCCGCTCACTTCTGAACTGGCATAGCCAAAATCCGTTCTGTACCCGATGCGGCTCACGCACACGCCCGCAAATGGCCGGCTCACAACGCGCGTGCTCGAATAGTGATTGTGGCGTCGTGATTTTCCCCCGTATCGACCCGGTGGTTATTATGCTGGTGGTCTCCGCTGATGGTGAACACTGCTTGCTCGGCCGAAATCCCGGTTATCCCGGCCGGCTCGTGTCAGCGCTTGCAGGATATATGGAACCCGGGGAAAGTATCGAAGAAGCAGTCAGGCGTGAACTCCTTGAGGAAGCCGGCGTGAGCGTGGAAGCTGTACGTTATTTCACCAGTCAGCCCTGGCCTTTTCCGGCAACCTTGATGATCGGCTGTTTTGCAATGGCAGAAGACCTCGAGCTGGATGTCAACCTGCAAGAACTCGATTGTGCACAATGGTTCAGCAAAAAAGAGGTGGAGGAGCTGTTTGCGGACCCGGATCAGGAATTCTCGGCACCGCGTTCGATTGCGATCGCACATCACCTGATTAAACACTGGCTGAAACACAGTTAGTGCTATTTACTCAGGAAACGACTACTGATTCCACAGCTGCAGCCACCTCAATATTTTTTTGACCTACACTAGACTTCCAGTTTAATCAGATCACATTGTGTAGCCGGGAGTAACCGATGAAAGTAGAAACAGGCATACCTATGGACAACTGGCGCGAGGCCGGGCCAACTGCCGCGGCGGCTGAAGCAGGAGGTTTCGATGGCGTATTGAGTTTTGAGATTGCGAACGATCCGTTTATTCCTCTCGCATTTGCCGCGGTCGCAACGAAAAGAATTCAGCTTGCCACGTCTATCGCTGTATGCTTTCCTAGAAGCCCGATGATCATGGCTACCAGCGCGTGGGATCTTCACTTACAGTCCAAGGGTAGGTTTACCCTGGGTCTTGGCACACAGGTTAAGGGTCACAATGTGAGGCGATTCAGCGTGCCGTGGTCGCCCCCACAGCCCCGATTACGCGAATATGTACAATCCCTCCGAACCATATGGCGATGCTGGGAAACCGGTGAAAAACTTGATTTCCAAGGAGAACATTATGCGTTCTCCCTGATGACTCCCGAATTTTCCCCACCGAAATCGGATCTGGGACCAATCCCAGTCAGTATCGCGGCGGTAGGCCCAGCACTGCTGCGACTTGCCGGAGAAGTTTGTGACGGTGTGCGGCTGCATGTTTTCGCGACACGGAAATACGTCGAAGAAATGGCGCTTCCAGAGATCCGGTCTGGACTTAAAAAGGCTGGACGTGATCGTTCCAATTTCGAAGTCTGGGGCGGCGGCTTCATTGTCACAGGCAAAGATGAAGCCGCATTGGTCCAAGAGCGGGAAGCCGTCCGCTACCGGATCGCGTTCTACGGTTCTACCCGAAGCTACCATCCGATACTGGCACTACACGGGTGGGAAGACCTCGGCCTCAAACTCCACGAAATGTCAAAAAAAGGGCAATGGAAACAGATGGCGGCCCAGGTACCCGATGAGGTGCTCGAAGAATTTGCTGTCATTGCCACCTACGACAACCTGGTGTCAAAACTCACTGAACGGTTTGGCGGACAGACCGACTGCATGACGTTGCCGATGCCAGAAGGAATCCCAGATACCGAGGCCCGGGAACTTATTCAGGAAATCAAAAAGATCGACAATCCATTCGTTTCTTTCCCGAAATCGTGGTGAGACGAATATGGGCAGCTTTAGAATAGATTCCGCTGACCAGACTTTCCAGTAAATATTTTTCTCCATGTGCGAAAACAATCTTACGAACTGGGATCATAGTGACGCAGAATCTGCGCTGACGCTTCCATCGACGTACTACTATGACGAAGCCTTGTTCGCCCTAGAAGCGAAAACTATCCATTACCGCACATGGCATTGTGTCTGTCATCGATCAGAAATTGAATCGCCCGGTGACTTCGTAAAGTTTGATCTACTGGGCCAAAGTATCCTTGTCGTAAAAGGAGAAGACGGTAACGTTTATGCTTACCACAATGTGTGTCAGCATCGCGGGACCCAGTTAATCAAAGAGCGACGTGGCAACATTAAGCACTCGATCATCTGCCCTTATCATGCCTGGACTTACCAACTTGACGGTCGACTCCGAAAAGCAGCTCGGACAGAACGCCTAAAAGATTTTGACCCGGCAAGGATCTCATTAAAGGCGGTTCTGATAGAAGAGGTTGCCAGCTTTTACTATATCAACATGGATACTAACGCGAGCCCGCTCGCCGATGATGTAATTGGAGCCGAATCCGAAATGCGACGATTTCTGCCCGATCTAGACGATGTCGTGCTGGTCAACGAAACTGATTATGTGGTTGATGCAAACTGGAAGGTTATTGTCGACAACGCGATAGAGGGTTACCACTTCCAGTTGTCTGGCCCTATTCACAAGCAACTGACATCGCTAATCGATTTTTCGGGTTATACGCTTGAAGCTCATGGCAAGTGGTGGGATTTCAAAGGCCCGCCAACTTCAGTAGACACTGCATTTGGCCACTCGGTTGCCGGTGAAACGTATCAGACTGACTGGTTTTACAACATCCAACTCTGGCCAATGACAACGATATACGCATTCCCTTACGCGGACGTCATTGGAACATTCAACCAGATTCCACTGGGGCCCGAAAAAACACTGCTCCGGTTCGGGCACTATCAGCCAAAATCGCGACCACAGAGCGCACTCAGTGAAGCGGTCGTGGACTGGTTTAACAATAAACTGGGACCCGAAGATATCGAACTCAATATAGCTGTTCAGAAAGGTCTTCGTTCGTTCGGGTTTGAGCAAGGCCGTTACGTGTTCGACGCTGAACGTAGCGCAAACAGCGAACATCTATTACATCATTTCCACCAACTTGTTTATCACGCGATGCATGGTTGATTGTCGTAAAATCTAGAAGTCATCCGTTGGGATTCTTCAACAAATACCAAGTATGCTATTTACAGCAGCCACAACTCAGTAGCGTACTGTGACAAAAGCATTCTAGTAGAACTTCTCCGGCAACCACACAGCCACCTGTGGATAGATCAGGAGCAGCGCAATCATTACAAGCATTGCGATAACGAACGGTGCTGCGCCCACGCTCACGTCATTGAATTTACCACCTCGTGTGCGGATTCCATGTACGACGTAAAGATTTACACCGATTGGCGGCGTAATCAGAGCTGTTTCCATCAATACGGTGATCATAATCCCAAACCATATCGGATCGAAGCCCATGTGCATCACAATTGGAAAGACAACCGGGACAGTCGTCAACATCATGGACAGTGTTTCCATAAACATACCCAGCAACAGATAGAACACAATGATGATCAGCATCGTTTCCATCGGCGTGAGGCCAAGAGCCTCTATTCCCTCCAGGATCGCCTGTGTCACACCCATAAATCCAAGGACAAAATTAAGGAACACAGCTGCAAGAATGATCAGCATAATCATCGCCGTTGTACGCATCGTGCCTTCAAATGCATCACGGAGCATCTTGAAGTTAAGCGAACGATTGACTGCTGCGATAATCAGAGCGAACACCACCCCGATGGAAGCCGCTTCGGTAGGGGTTGCCACACCCATATAGATCGAACCCACTACCGCACAGAACAACAGAATAGGCGGCAATAGATCCGGTAGTGTACGGATCCGCTCAGCCCAGGTTGTCTTTACCGGTGAGCCACCCCAACTCGGTCTGAACAGACAAGTCAAAATAATCACAGCCATAAACAGTGTGGATAGAATAATGCCTGGAATAATGCCGGCAAGGTAGAGTTCGGGCACCGAAGAATCTGTCAGCAGACCGTAAATAATCAGATTTATAGACGGTGGTATCAAAATTCCAATGGTGCCACCGGCCGCTAAAGAACCAAGAAATAAGCTTTCGTTGTAATTGCGCTTCTCGATTTCTGGATAAGCCACAGTGCCTACAGTGGCAGCGGTTGCAACAGAGGAGCCCGAAGAAGCTGCAAATATTGCCGAACAACCTATGTTGGCGTGCATCAGTCCGCCCGGCAGCCAAGACAGCCACTGAATAACCGCGTTGTACATACGTTGTGCTATTCCTGCCCGTAACATGATTTCGCCGAGCAGAATAAACATTGGAATAGCGACCAGTATAAATTCCTTGCTCTGGTGCCAGATAAAATCTCCAAGCATGAGCGACCGTCGCCCGTTCATAAAGATTTCATCCAGAGACAGACTCAAAATTCCGAGTACTGCAGCTACGGGAACAGCAGATACAACCAGTACCAACAGCGCAAGAATAATCAGACCACCCACCTCAGTGCTCCCGCCTGTCCGATGCGGAATCGGCGATCAGTACGCCGGTTCCTCGTGTCTCGTCCTGCAACTCCTGGGCAACATCCCGAACACCAATAGTAAGGGCAACCGTAGTCAAGTCATTACGTACAAATGCAACAAGCGCGTAGATAATCAAAAAAACTAGTGTCACAAAGAAGAATACCAACCCACCGAGCCAGAATATTTGAGGAATCCACAACGGAGTCGCCAGCGTTGTCTGTGCAGTAGCGTTGTATTCGATGGTCTCCGTAAAAACAAATATCGCTTTGAAAGTCAGCAGATAGATATAAAACGTCAACAGTCCAATACCAACAAAATCCAAAATCGCTTTTGCCCGCGGCGACAACACGTTGTAGAGCGCGTCAATCCGAACATTGGCGCGATGTAGGAGGCAGTAGGAGTAGGCCCAGGTTGTACTCGCGGCAAAAACATAACCAGATATCTCGTCGGAACCGCTCATGGTGACAGAGAAAAACTTTCGCGCTATCACATCCAGCGTCACCATGATTGCTGAGAGCATCAAAGCGAACCCACCGCACCAGACAGCAAACTGGGAGACAGATTTGAAGCCAGAATGTAGGCGACGAAACATAGGATAGGCTATTGCGTAAAAGGTGTCACGCCGACCGGCGTGACACCCCTACAGAATAAACAAATAACTGTGTAACCTTTTTATATCAAGGCTTTGCGGTCATCCCAACGATTGCGCCCACTGTGGCATTCCACTCGTCCGCACACGTCTGACCACACCGCTGAGCCCAACGTTTGAGGACAAAGTTTTCACTGATGTCCTTGAGCATAGCCTGGTCTTCGGCAGATGGTGTAATAGGCACCATCCCGCCGGGTTCACCCTTATCACAGGGTCCGCTTGCGTTGCAGTCCATGCCTTTTTGATCCAGTGATTTTGTAAATGCCCAAGCAGCATCCTCCATCTTAGTCGCTTCCGCTTGAATCAGCGCCTGGGTCTCGGCATTAAGGCTGTTCCACGTATCCATGTTCATGGCTGTAAACGTGGCCGCATAACCAAGGCGAACGCGAATATTGTGGGTTACTACCTGCCACCACTTAGCATTGTAAGCAGGCATAGTCCCCGTTATCCCACAGTCTGCAACACCTTTTTGAAGAGCTGGCACAACTTCTGCAAATGCAATAGTTACAGCACTGGCGTCGAGACCTTCGATGAAATCGCCCAACGTTCTACTATAGGTGCGGATTTTCTTGCCGGCTAAGTCTTTCAGACTAATGCTGGTGATACTCCGGTCTTTCATATTGCACCACAACTGCTGACTGGGAAAAGAGTAAAGGTTAAGTAATTTTGCGTTGTACTTATCTGCAATCTCCCGCGCTATAACAGACCTGTAAGCATTCACTGTCTCTCGATAGACTCCGAAATCCTGAACAACACCGGCAAGATCGATGCCTTCTAACTCTGGACTGGCCTGGGCGCTGTAGGAGGTCAAGGCATGAACAACATCATAGGCTCCTTTCTTAAGACCCTGCATAACCTCATACCCTTTCAAACCAAGTTCAGTGTAGGGTTTTGCGTTGGCTGTCAATTTACCACCTGATGCAGCTGGCAAAGCCTCTGTCCAGAACGGACTTTCAAATTGTTGCCAGTTCTCAAGGAAACCCCAGGTACCGACAACCTCAAACTTCATCTTCTGTACATCTGCTGTAGCAGGCTGTGCCACAAACACAAAGATGCCTGCGAGCATTGCTACACATAATGATCTCATTGATGATCTCATAATCTCCTCCATCATTTTATAATCGTTGACTGTTCTAATTAGCCAACCCGTTTTGGGATGGACTGGACGGTTACTGCATCCAGTCGCTACCCAGACCACAGCCATCTAACGACAGTACTGTGTACACATGTCATTTAAGTTCATGACCACTGCTAAGTCAAACAGAATTAATAACGTGCGAATCACACTATCCCCGGATTCAGTCGTGTAATAATCAAAATCCCGTCCCCGCTAAACTCAAACAGTTTTGCCTATAGGATTGAAAGGTTGACTACCCCAAGAACTTAGCGCGTGCGAAGTTCAAATTAGCCCCCAACCTAACACCAAATACTTGAGGACCGCTACACATGAACCTTGGACTTGAAGAGAAAGTGGCCGTTATTACCGGCGGCAGTGATGGCATCGGCAAAGCCGCAGCACTGTCAATGTCACGAGAGGGTGTACGCGTCGCGATCGCAGCCCGAGATCAATCCAGACTGGATACCGCCGTCGCTGATATTTCAGACCAGACTCAGAATCCTGTTCTGGGTATTTCGACTGATGTCCGGGATGAAGACTCAGTTCGGTCACTCATCTCTCAGGTCGTTGACGAATGGGGAGGTATCGATATTCTGGTGAACAATGCGGGCACTTCTTCGACATCACGGCTTGAAGAAATGTCAAACGAAATAATGACTGCTGACATTGAGCTCAAGGTTTATGGCGCGGTATACGGCACGAGACATGCTCTACCTTATCTGAAAAAGTCTGATTCGGGCGTGATCATCAATACCACTACACCCGGCGGTAAAGCGCCCGCCGCGGGTACCCAGCCCACGGCCCTATCAAGGGCTGCGGGAATCTCCCTGACAAAAACCTGGTCTAAAGAATTTGCCGAGTTTAATATTCGAGTCAATACTATCTGCATCGGTCTAATTAAAAGCGGCCAGCACCGTGCTTCTTGGGCTCGAACGCACGAAGACGATGCCAGCTACAGTTTAGAAGACCATTGGCACAAGATGAGTCAAGTCATACCGCTTGGTCGCGTGGGGGAAGCAGAAGAAGCAGGAGACGTAATCTGTTTCCTCGCATCACCTAAGGCAAGCTACATCACGGGCACATCAGTCAACATCGACGGTGGTCTGTCTCCGGTTGTCTGACCTCAAGTACAATTCAGCTGATTATTCAGGCTTGCCGTATCCGCCACCGGTCGGTGTCTGTAGTACAAACACGTCTCCAGGATCGACATTACGCTTGTCTCGACCGGTCATCTCGTCTATCTCTCCGTCGGCTCGCTCGACCCAGTTGCGGCCAACTTCACCGGCATGACCCCCGGCCATGCCGTACGGGGGAATGATTCTATGGTTTGAGAGCATAACAACCTCCATCGGCTCCAGGAATCGGATTCGACGCAGTGTACCGTCCCCTCCCCTGAATTGACCGTAACCACCGCTATTCCGGCGAATCCGGAATTCCTCCAACACCACCGGGTGACGCCATTCTAGAATCTCCGGATCGGTAAGGCGAGTGTTCGTCATGTGCGTGTGGATCGCCGAAGTCCCGTCGAATCCAGGTCCAGCACCAGCACCACCACAAACAGTCTCATAATACTGGTGCTGCTCGTTGCCGAAAGTCAGATTGTTCATCGTGCCCTGACTTGCAGCAAAAATTCTCAGTGCGCCAAACAGTGTATCGGTCACTGCCTGGGAGGTTTCGACATTACCGGCCACCACCGCAGCAGGATACTGCGGTGCCAACATACAGCCTTTGGGAATGATGATATTAATTGGCTTCAAACAACCCTCGTTCAGTGGGATCGCATCGTCTACCAGACAGCGGAATACATAAAGCACGGCGGAACGGACAACTGCCGATGGTGCATTGAAATTTGACGGCCGCTGATCGCTGGTGCCTGTGAAATCAACCGTGGCGCAACGATTTTCCTTATCAAAGGTGATCTTGACTTTGATAATACTGCCTTCATCAAGCGAATAACTGAATTCACCATCTTCCATCACATCAATCACCCGCCTGACCTGCTCTTCGGCATTGTCCTGAACGTGCTTCATATAGGCATGAACCACATCTACACCAAATTGATCGATCATTCGGTGAACTTCTTGCACCCCTTTCTCACCGGCCGCAATCTGTGCCTTAAGATCCGCAACATTTTGTTCCGGATTGCGGGCCGGATAAGGACCAGACGCGAGATGATCACGCAATTTTTGTTCTAGAAACGTACCCTGATCAACAAGTTTGAAGTTATCAAACAGTATTCCTTCTTCCTCAACAACACGACTATCAGGCGGCATCGATCCGGGTGTGATTCCGCCGATATCAGCGTGATGGCCCCGACTTGCCACATAAAACAGAATCCGGCTGCACGCTTGATCAAACACCGGAGTAATAACTGTTATATCGGGAAGATGGGTGCCACCGTTATAAGGAGCATTGACGACGTAAACATCTCCTGGACCGATTGAGGTCGCGTTGACACCGATAATCGTCCGCACGGCTTCACTCATGGAGCCCAAGTGAATCGGGATATGGGGTGCATTGGCGACCAGATCACCATCAGGATCAAAAATTGCGCAGGAGAAATCCAATCGCTCCTTGATATTTACTGAATAGGCTGTTTTCTCCAATGTCAGGCCCATCTGTTCTGCTATCGACATGAACAGGTTGTTAAATACTTCCAGCATGACCGGGTCACATTCAGTGCCGATCGCGAATTGACGTTCAAGCGCAACCATACGGGTCATGATGAGATTGCTCTGGGTGTCAACTTCAGCTTGCCAGCCGGGTTCAACAACGGTTGTTCCTGTTTGCTCGCGAATAATAGCCGGTCCTGACACAAGACCACCTGGTTGCAGGAGTTCTCGATCATAGACGTTCGTTTGTCGCTCCTGACCTGCCATGTAAGCCAACACACGGGCCAATACCTTTGGCTTATCGCTACTCCGCGGCGGGTGAGTCACCGGTATGTCCGCATCGTCCATTTTACCAATGGCTTCAACAGCCGCCGCTTCGACAACGAGCTGCTTATCTGCCATCACAAATCCGTAGCGCTGGCGGTAAGCCGCCTCGAAGCGGTCACGCATCTGCGTCAGAGAACCAAATTCAATCTCAAGAGATGTATCAGTACCCTCGTAACGAAGGTGAGTCCGTCGAACCACACTGATCGAACTGACAGGAATACCCTGGTCTATCAAGGTGCCACTTGTTGACGTTGCCAGTTCATCCAAAGCTTGGGACAGTTCAAACATGCTTGTCTCTCTCAGCGGCAACTCTAACGCTCTCTCTCGAAGAGACCGTACATCGGCAAGGCCCATCCCATAGGCAGACAGCACACCGGCCAATGGATGCATGAATACGCGGCTCATCCCCAGTGCATCTGCGACAAGACACGCATGCTGACCCGCAGCACCGCCAAAGCAGTTGAGCGTGTATCCAGTGACATCGTAACCCCGCTGTACGGATACTTTCTTGATCGCGTTAGCCATATTTTCAACAGCGATACGAAGGAATCCAGCGGCCACTTCAACAGGTGATCTCTCATCACCGGTATCAGCTTTGATCTGCTTAGACAGATTGAAGAACGCCTGATTTACAGCCTCGACATCCAGTGACTGATCCTGCCTAGGACCGAACACGGACGGGAAAAACTCGGCCTGCAGTTTTCCAAGCATCACGTTACAGTCGGTCACAGTCAACGGACCTGCGCGCCGGTAACAGACTGGGCCTGGGTTGGCACCTGCAGATTCGGGTCCTACCCGGTACCTAGAACCATCAAAAAAGCAGATTGAACCGCCGCCTGCCGCCACTGTATGGATCATCATCATCGGTGCACGCATTCGCACACCGGCAACAAGCGTTTCAAAAGCACGTTCGTATTCGCCATTGTAGTGTGCAACATCGGTGGAGGTACCGCCCATATCAAACGATATGATTTGATCGTACCCAGCAGCGGCAGCAGTTTTTACTGCACCGACAATACCGCCAGCTGGTCCAGAAAGAATCGCATCCTTGCCTCGGAAAAGGCCGGCATCTGTCAACCCACCGTTGGACTGCATAAACATCAGCCGAACGTCACCGAGTTCACTTGCGACTTGGAACACATAGTTTCGTAACATCGGTGACAGATAGGCATCGACTACCGTTGTATCACCCCTACTAACCAGCTTCATCAATGGGTTGGTCTCGTAACTCGTGGATATCTGAGAAAATCCAATCTCGCGCGCGATATCTGCCACGGCTAGTTCGTGCTCCGGGTAGCGATAACCATGGACAAAGACAATCGCGATTGATCGTATACCATCGTTATACGCCTGCTGGAGTGAAGAGCGGGTAGTACCGGCATCAAGTGACCGCTCGATCGTACCATCGGCCAAAACCCGTTCACTGATCTCTACTACCTGCTCGTAGAGCATGTCAGGTAGAACGATCTGCAGCGCAAAAAGGTCCGGTCGGGTTTGGTAGCCGATACGCAGAGCATCGGCAAATCCCTCAGTTGTGGCCAGAAGTGTCCTGTCGCCATTACGCTCCAATAACGCATTGGTGGCTACCGTTGTACCCATCTTGACGACTTCGATCGAACTGGCTGGAATTGAATCACCACTGCCCAGCTCAAGAATATCTCGGATGCCCTGAACCGCAGCGTCTTTATAGTGCTCAGGATTTTCTGACAGCAGTTTACGGCTAATCACGTCACCCGATGGGGTTCGAGCCACAAGGTCAGTGAACGTTCCCCCTCTATCTATCCAGAACTGCCAGTCTTCCCTACGTTTCATGACTCGTATTTAATCGTAGATATCGTGTTGTTCGAGTACCACTCGACGCTGGCAATCAACGTTGTAGTGTAGCCTCTACTAAACGACACTGAAGTATGGGGTAGGTCTCAATCAGATTCAGGGGCAAGTGGATCCCTTTGTTCCAGCTCCTGCAACAATGCATGGGCTTCCTCATCACTGTAGTGCGTCCACTCGGAAATCTCTTCAAGAGTCCGACTACAACCCCGACAGTAACCGGTCACCGGGTCAATAATACAGATGCCGACACACGGACTGATAATCATGTTTCATACAACGGTTGGTTTGCTCAGATGAAGTATTTTACGCATCAGCTAAATTATATTTGGTATATTTTTAACTTGCACGACAATCCTAGAATCGGTCGATACTATCTTAACTTTCGGTTCATGTGACCTGATCTTCGGCACAACAGATGAATGTCATCATAATTGGTGCAGGTGTAATCGGTAGCGCCATCGCCTATTACCTCTCACGCAAAGGCATTGGCGCCACTGTAATCGAACGCTGCGATACGGCCTGTGCAGCATCGGGCAAATCTGGTGGTTTTCTGGCGCGTGACTGGTGCGTCGGGCAACCCCAGGACCCACTGGCCCAATTAAGCTTCGATCTACACACCGACCTCGCCGATGCTCTTGAGACTGACTATGGCTATCGCCGTGTAGACACCTATGCGATGGCATTATCGGATCGCCGCTCATATTCACGCAGTACTGGACTCAGCACGACTGTAAAGTGGTTAAACAATGAAGGCGTAGTCCATCAACTGCTCGGCGACACTACGACCACGGCCCAACTGCATCCAGAACGGTTCACACGGGCCCTGCTGGCGGCCGCCTGCGCAGCGGGTGCACAACTCAGATCCGGAACTGTGGAGTCTGTAGAACGGGACTCAGTGAAACATCAGGTAACCGGCGTTACAGTCAATGGTGCGTTTCTAAGCGCTGATGCTGTTGTTATCGCTATGGGCCCGTGGAGCCACCTTGCCACACAGTGGCTATCTCTACCTGCCACCTATGGGCTAAAGGGTTACAGTATCACGCTGTCCCCCGCCACACCCGTCACAGCCGACGCGCTCTTCCTGGACTATGAGGACCAGTTTGGAGAACGTCATGGGCCGGAACTGATCCCACGCGCCGACGGGGAGGTTTATCTGTGTGGATTTTCGGGTGATGATCCCCTGCCATTGTCGCCGGAAGATATTTCAATCGACGATATAGCCTGCGATCGACTGCGGGTACTTGCCGGGCGTGTCTCTACGATGCTGGCGGAAGCGACCGTCGTTCAGCGTCAGGCCTGCTATCGACCGATCTGCGAAGATGCAATGCCCGTCATCGGAGAAATTCAAGGTACTCGGAATGCTTACGTTGCCACAGGCCATAACTGTTGGGGAATGTTGAATGCACCAGGCACTGGCCTGGCCATGGCTGAGTTGATCAGCAACGGTCAAGCCAGCAGCATTGATCTTGCACCGTTTGCGCCTGACCGGCTGCCGCCATTGCGCCACTCGCGTTGACTGTTACGGCCCAGTTCTTAACTGCGCACGAACATTGTCTGTTTAACCGGATAGAGGTGTTATCCTCTGTCTGAGATGATCAAATCAATTTACTGACAGGCACTTTTAGTATCGGCCCACATGACCTGGTCCGTGGCAATCACTGGCGAACTCAGAGAACTAACCCCCAGCAAGCACTTCCAGAAATATGACCACACAGCCACCCCCACACCCCGACCATATATTTGACCGCGAACTCATTGATGAGTCACTGGACAGGCTGGCAAACAGTTATCGCCCGCGCACCCAACCGGTACCGGAATCACCATTCCTAATGCTTCCTGACAGTTTGCCTGAGACAGGTATTGGCGATAGTGCCGCTCTGGATGCCTTGGCACCCGCTGTCCTGGACGCCAGTGCGCAGCTCCATCACCCAGGCTACTTTGCCCATATGGACCCGCCGACTCCTGCCATCACCTGGGCAGCTTCACTGTGGCAAGTGGCTACCAACCAGAACCTATTGCATCCCGACGCTGCACCCGCCGCACGCTCACTCACTGAACAGGTCGTCAACTGGCTGGCACCGCCATTTGGAATGTCCGGCGGACATTTTGTACCTGGTTCTACCATTGCCAATCTGACAGCACTGTGGGCCGCCCGTCAGCTCAAACAGATCACCCGTATTGCGGCTTCAGATAAGTCTCATCTTTCAATTCGAAAATCAGCTGAGATTCTAGGCCTGGAATACATTGCCCTGCCTACCAATTCACGGCACGAGATGGATATCTCCGGGCTGACTCAACTGGACCAAACCGCACTAGTTCTCACTGCCGGTACCGTTGCAACCGGTATTATCGACCCGTTAATTCGACCCGATGATGCAGCGTGGGTCCATGTTGACGCGGCCTGGAGTGGTCCCTTGCGTTTGACAGACCGATTTACCCACTGCCTCGACGGTATCGATACTGCGGACTCGGTTGGCTTTTCGGCACACAAATGGCTGTATCAACCCAAAGGCTCAGCATTGGTGTTGTTTCGCAATTCCGACGCAGCGCATGATGCGCTTAGCTACGGCGGGGGTTACCTAGCCACACCCAATATCGGTCTGCTGGGCTCGACACCAGCCGCAGCGGTACCCCTAGCCGCAATGCTGCTGTCATGGGGACGAACGGGCCTTGTACAACGAATTGAATCCGACATGACCAAAGCGAACCAATTGGCACAGTTGATCGAATCGGACCCGAGATTCTTGCTGTGGGGTCCCAACCAAACCGGTGTTGTGGTCTGGCGGCCGGTAGACGCCGAGCCCAGCGATGTCCGCAACCGTCTGGAGAACGGTTGGGTGTCACTCACCGAAGTTGACGGGCAAACCTGGTTTCGATCCGTTGCGGCAAACCCCAGTGCCGACCCAAGTTATCTTTTTGATCAGGTGGCTGCTGCACTCTAAATTATGCAATGAAGCGCTCAAGGAGAAAATCCTGTGACAACATCTGGAACAAACACCTACGACCCTGAGAACTATCGTCTTCGGACCTTTTATGACGCCAGTGCAGAATTCAGGGACGGTCGTGACACCCCTAGGGCCTACCTGGAGCGCTGTCTGGAGACAATCGAAGCAAAAGAACCCGTAGTCCGCGCGTGGGTGGTCTTGAATACCGAAAATGCACGCATCGCCGCAGACGAATCCTCCGCACGCTACAAAGCTGGCCGACCGTTATCGGCGATTGATGGCATGCCGATCGGTATCAAGGATGTTATACAGACCAAAGATATGCCCACAGCACTGGGCAGCGCAATCTACGAAGGCAGACAGACCCACATGGATTCTGCCTCAGTCAACGCGCTTCGACTTGCTGGTGCGATCATACTGGGAAAAACAGTAACCACTGAATTCGCTTTTGTTCGGCCCGGACCCACCACCAATCCTTTTGACTCTCAGTACACGCCTGGTGGATCGTCCAGCGGTTCATCCGCTGCAGTTGGCGCCGGTATGATTCCAGCCGCATTGGGCAACCAGGTGGTGGGCTCGATCATTCGACCGGCAGCTTACTGTGGCAATATCGCAATTAAACCCACTATGGGTGCACTGCACGGTGGTGAAGGGCTGAGTTTGAGTCAGCTCCACCTGGGCGTTCATGCCGGGTCCCTAGTCGACATGTGGTCGGTCGCCTATGAAATTGCGCACCGTGCCGGTGCTGATCCAGGTTATCCCGGGCTCTATGGCCCACTCAAACTACCGCCTCCTACCCGGCCGGACACTCTGATGGTGCTGGAGACCGAGGGCTGGTCACAGTGCGATGAAACTACCCGCAGCGCTTTCGAGGCAATCCTCGACCAACTGGAACCTCTAAACGTCAAGTTAGTCACACGCAACGAACTTCCTGCGATTGAAACATTTGAACAGGAGATTGACGGTAGCGTGGTGCTCTGCAGAATTCTTTGCAGTTATGAAATGCGCTGGGCACTTCGCCATTACAAAAGCACTGGACTGCTGAGCGATGACCTTAGCTTGTGGCTGGAAATGGCCGAGACAATCACCCTGGACGACTATCGGAGAGCACTCGAAAAACGAGAACGGATGAGAGCCAGTTTAGCTGCACTCAAGGGCATAGCATCGGCGATGATCACACTGTCCTCCCCCGGCCCTGCCCCAACAATGGAAACACTAACACCTTCAGGCGAATCGGGTTATGCGTACAAAACAGGTAGCCCCGCTTTCAATGCAGCAACTTCTGCGCTGGGGTCACCCGCTCTCACCCTGCCATTAGCCGCGGTCCGTGGCCTGCCATTGGGAATACAGCTTATCGGTCAGCCGCACACCGACTGGGATTTAACAGGTTACGGCGCTTGGCTACAGCGATCGATCCAGACAGTATCGATGTAGTCA
>Ga0315336_1001196_pt1 | contig 54168 bp, 53 predicted proteins | sample ASW5metaG_FD_204512 | JGI IMG/M metagenome (GOLD analysis project Ga0315336, IMG submission 204512) | Ammonia-oxidizing marine archaeal communities from Monterey Bay, California, United States - ASW #5 | ecosystem: Environmental > Aquatic > Marine > Intertidal zone | place: USA: California...
AAAATAATATCCTGGGTAAAGTTTGAAGTAAGTTTCTTCAAAACGACCATGATCTTTATATATGGTCCGCATTTGGCTCGGCCAAGGCTCCTCTAAAGCCAATACCCCAGTCACTCCGTTTCCTTCCACAACCTTTCCCGTTTCCGTTTCAATGACTACGGGTTTTACCCCAAAAAAAGGCAGAGTTGCTGACCCAGGTTTTGTAGGAGTGCATCCAGGTAGTGGGGTAATCAATATTCCACCGGTTTCTGTTTGCCACCAGGTATCCACAATCGGGCACTTTCCTTTTCCTATATTCTTGTGATACCAACGCCAGGCTTCCGGATTTATTGGTTCACCCACAGACCCAAGAACACGTAACGTGGACAGATGATATTTTGTTATAACTTCTTCACCGCAAGCCATTAGCGCTCGAATAGCTGTCGGTGCAGTATAAAATTGAGTGACCTTCAATCGATCTACCACATCCCAAAATCTCCCAGCATCAGGGTAAGTGGGCACCCCTTCAAACATTACTGTAGTCGCACCGTTTGTTAATGGACCATAAATAATATAGGAATGGCCCGTCACCCAACCTATATCTGCCGTGCACCACCATATATCGCCACTCTGATAATCAAATATATACCGATGGGTCAGTGCAGTATAAATCATATAACCCGCTGTGGTGTGCAGCACCCCTTTAGGCTTACCAGTTGATCCAGATGTATAAAGGGTAAATAGCGGATCTTCCGACTCCATGATTTCTGGTTCACAAACAGGATCAGCATCGGACATTTCATCATGCCACCAGAAATCCCTACCCTCCTGCATAGCAACAGGCATTTTATCTCCAACCCGTTGAGCTACAACGCAGGTTTTTACTAATACCCCTTGCTTTTCAGCCAAGTCCATGGCTTCATCGGCATTGGCCTTTATTGGAATAGCTTTTGCACCCCGATATCCACCATCAGTCGTAATAAGGAATGTACATGAGGAATCAACAATACGATCTGCCAACGCGGTTGGAGAAAATCCCCCAAAAACTATAGAGTGGATGGCCCCTATACGAGCACAAGCCAACATAGCAACAGCTAATTCAACAACCATAGGCATATAAATTGAAACCCTGTCACCCTTTTTCACTCCGCGTTCTTTTAAAACATTTGCGAATTTACAAACTTCCCTATGAAGTTCTTTATAAGTAAGGCTCTTATTTTCACCAGGTTTATTACCTTCCCATAAAATAGCAATCTGATTTCCTCTAGACTCAAGATGTCGGTCCAGACAATTGGATGTGATATTTAACTGGCCGCCCATAAACCATTCGATATAAATATCACCTTTAGTCACATCATAGTTATAGGACCTCACTTGATCCCATTTTCTAAACCAACAAAAATGTTCGGCTTGTTCTGCCCAAAATTCTTCGGGGAATTTTATAGAACGTTCGTACAACTCACGGTATTCTTCCATACTACCAACATGGGCTTTGGATGACACTGATTCAGGAGGATAATAAAGTTCTTCACTCATTTTTTATCTCTAATTAATACCAATATTAAAATTATATTTTACGAACAGCACGGGCGGCTTCAGTTATAGTCCAAAGGCCTTCCGGGTGATTAAACTCGCCATCTCTAATATTTAAAACCCATGTTCGCATACGACCTGGTACCTGCTGGGCAACCATGGAAAATCCGCCACCAGAAGAAAATCGGTCACTGATGTGAATCGTCTTGCCAAACTGATCTGTATTACTCAAGTTCTTATGGTATAAAGTTGACATTTCATCTTTATTTGGCAATCGCCAATCATCGTATCCTGCAAATTTGTTTTCACTAAGTTCTCGGGCATAGTCTTTACTTTCTTGATAATTAACCCACTTTTTTAAATCGTTCATAGAGTCAGTCTTAACCCACATCAAATCATGTTTTTTTGAAGTAACTGTCCCATCACCGTTGTCCACAAAATCTTCATTTAAAATTTCAGCACTCATATTGTTTTTGACATTTTAGGCTAAAAGAAAACAGCAGTTGTTAGAGAAATTTGAGGATAAAATATCATTTCAATTGATAAAAAAGCAATGGACAAAAATTTTACATCAAAAAACACTCTTCTTGCTATACTGCTCTTTTAATTTATGGCTATTTTATGGAAGAAATATCCCCATCAGAATCACAGGTTTTATTAACGCATTTTGACTGGAATCTTCAAAGATTGGCTGAAGTTCTCAAGCAGGAGCAAAATGATTATTTCAAAGGAGCAGCCTTACAACGCTTTGGTCATACTTATGATATCGCAATAAAGGTTATTAGGTCTATTGCCCAGTGGAAAAACCTTCCATACCAAACCGATGAACAATGCTTTGAAACAGCATTAGAAAACGGGTGGCTAGACAAACAACACAGCTGGACAGAAATGGCTGAAGATTACCAACGAATCAACCAAAAACTGCAACAAAATACAGAAGACGTCTACTTAAAACTACCAACTTACTATAAAGCGTTCAGCAGCCTATTCACACAAATAAAAAAGATGGTATAACATTCTAGTCCTGCATAAGTATCTTTAATTTTTCTAACGCATTTTTCCTATGTGACATAGAATTTTTTTCTTCTGACTGCATCTCCGCGTAAGTTTTTTCGTAACCTTCGGGTATAAAAAACACATCCCAACCGAATCCGTAGCTACCACGAATCTCGGTTGCAATGCTCCCTTTAACCTCTCCTCGCGCTATTTTAATATCTTTACCATCAAAAATTGCAAAACAGGAAACCGCAATCGCACTTCGGTCTTCAAACGTGTGAAGCATCTTGAGCATCCCCTCACAACCAACCGTACATTCAAACCATTTTATAAAAGGACCTGGCAAACCATCCCATGCATTAAATAATAGACCCGAATCTTCTACCAATACTGGGCACTTTAAAGAATCATAAGCCTGCTGACATTTATGATACACAAGCTCTTCTATATTCTGAGTTTGAATTTCTATTAAGCCATCAACCTTGACCTGCTCAAGAGGAACACCTAAAATTACTCCTGTCTCCCTGGCTTTATTGAAATTTCCTGTTACAAATTTAATTTGACTAAACATAGTAGCTCCAGAATGCTATTATTCTTAAATTACAAATATCAGTTCACGTTGAATCCCGTTTTACATATTACTTTGTTTGACTAATGACTAAACTATTCCGATTTTTTACTTGCGCAATAGCTCTATTCTTCCTTACTTCCTGTTCTAATATTTTTGAGTTAGATTCAGATGTCCAAGCAAGGCAAGCCCTTTTCGATCTCATGGAAGCTCAAGATAAATTTTATCAGGATAACAATAAATATGCTGGCAAACTATTTGAAATTGAAAAATACAATTTTAAATACCACACGGGGATTGTATATATGGAAATCGAGCAAGCAAACAGAGATGGGTACCGAGCCATTTCCTTGCCTGCCGAATCCACATCTGCACGCGTATTTGCATTTGATAGCAAACAAGGTGGGTTTTATGAAATGGATGATGTTGAAGTTTCCAGATATGTCCTCGGAGCTTTGCGGCAAATCCGAGAAGAAAGGAGAAAAGAGAATTTAAGCGATTTCACAGCATGGATAATGATGGGGGGAATGGTTTTTCTTGGTTTACGTTTTATATCCAAATACAAAAATGCAGAAAACAACTCGCTTTTAGGAGCTTACCTTTTCTGTCTATTCCCATTAGCTTGGTCAATCGCTGTTTTAGGAAAGATGAATAAAAGTATTGTTTTCAGCTCTCAAGTCTCCCTCCTAACATGGGCATCACTTTTCTTGGTTTTGGTTTCTTTTGCGCTCGGATGCAAGTGGGTGTTTAGAAAAAAGGAAGCTCCACCACAGCCATCCTTATTAAGTCTTATTGGCTGCACTATGCTGATTACAATGATTAGCGGTGGTGTTATGGTTTATACTCTCATTACTTATACTTAAATTCACTTTAGCTTAAGCGCACTGTCGGGATATGCTTTTAATTAGCACCACACCTTCTAATCGGCTTAAATTTTATAGTTTATTGTTTTTCAATGGGTTATATTAATTTACAGATGGGTTTCGGAAAAACTAAGTAATAATATTTTCCTTCTTCTTAACATATAGCTTTTATTTACCGTTTCAGAGCAATTCTTAAAGTTTTTTAAAATGAACGCAGATAGCAATAAACAAAATTTCATTGGCGCCTCAGAAGCTTACCTAAAAAAAGTATTTGTGGACTGGAAACCCTACCGCATTCATCAGGTTTTTAACTGGGTTTACCATTACGGATGTCGAGATTTTTCAGAAATGACAAACCTTTCAAAAATAATGAGAGCTCAACTTAAAGATCATTTTTATTTTTCTTCCCCTAAGATTAAAAACAAAACTCACTCACAGGATGGCTCTATCAAATACCTTCTAAAATTTGATGACGGTGCATTGGTCGAAAGTGTGTGGATGCCATCAGATTCAAGAAATACATTGTGTCTCTCAACCCAAGTGGGATGTCGGCTCAATTGCTCGTTCTGCCTGACGGCCAGCTTAGGGCTTAGGAGAAACTTGACGGCTGGAGAGATTATCGGACAATGCTTGACCATAAACGAAGATTTGAGCCAAGACGAAGCCATTACTAATGTTGTCTTTATGGGAATGGGTGAACCTCTAGATAATCTAGGCCCAGTTGTCGATGCCTTACGTCTTATGACAGCCCCAGAGGCTATGCGCATCTCTACACGCAAGGTGACTGTTTCCACTTCAGGTCTGGTTGATAAAATTAATGAATTTCAGCAAGAAAATATTCACATTAATTTGGCTATTTCCCTTAATGCTACCGATGATCGAACACGGGATCGGCTCATGCCAATCAATAAAAAATATCCCATTAAAGCTTTAATGGATTGCCTAAAAAATTATCCTTTAAAACCACAACGTCGGCACACAATCGAATATGTATTGATGGAAGGTATCAATGATTCTGATGAGGATGCGCGGCGATTGGCAAAATGGCTAAAAGGGATCCCCTGCAAAATAAATTTAATTCCTTTTAATTCTTTTGCGTCATCAGAATATCGGCCACCAGCAGAGAAACAGACCTTTAAATTTCAAGACTACTTAATAGCCCAAAACTTTTCAGCCTTCATTCGGCAAAACCGAGCTACCGATATTCTTGGAGCCTGTGGGCAACTGGCTGCAGAATCGCAAAAGACGAGTTGCGTTTAGCCAATCTTATATAGAACTATTTCATATGCAAACCACACCTAATCTTGAGCTTTCGATTATCATACCTGTTTATAATGAACGAGATAATCTAGTGCCTCTTGAAAGAAAACTAGAAGAGGAACTGGCTAAGTTGCGACTGAGCTATGAAATTATTTTTGTGGATGATGGAAGCGTGGATGGAAGCCCTCACATTATCAAATCATTAAGAAAACACAACCCTCGAATAAAGTTAATTCAATTTAGAAATAACCATGGGCAGTCGGCAGCTTTTGCTGCAGGGTTTAAAGTTGCACGTGGAAAATTTTTTGTCACTCTAGATGCCGACATGCAGAACAATCCCGCCGACATCCACCTACTACTTGAGAAAATGCAGGATTTCGATGTGGTTTGTGGCTGGCGATTTAAAAGAAATGACCCCTGGGTCAAACGGGTAGCCTCAAAAATTGGCAACGCTGTGAGAAATAGCCTGAGTCAAGAAGAAATTGCAGATACAGGTTGTTCATTAAAAGCTTTTCGCCGCGAATGTTTTGACAATGTCAAACTATTTAAAGGAATGCACCGATTCTTTCCTACTTTGATGAAGATGGAAGGATTTAAAGTGGCGCAGGTGAAAGTCAGTCACTACCCACGCCTTTATGGAGAATCCAAATACAATATTTGCAATCGACTTTTTCCAGCGTTACATGATTTGATGGCAATTCGCTGGATGAAAAAAAGACAAATAAATTATGACATTATTCAGGAGGACTAGATGACCGTAACACAGTGGGTGATAATCGGGTTTGTAGGCCAGGCCCTATTTGGGGCTCGATTTATTATCCAATGGATTATTTCAGAGAAACAAGGTGAAAGCACCATTCCCCTGGCTTTTTGGTATTGCAGCATCGGTGGTTCGATCGTTCTTTTAACTTACGCTATTCATCGACAGGACCCAGTATTTATTGTTGGGCAAAGCCTTGGTTCTATTATTTATATTAGAAATTTGATTCTTATCGATAGAAAAAAGAAAGTGCTAGCAGGTACAGGGACAAAGAAATGAGCAGCTTAACAATTAAGAACCCTTGTTCTTTTGCTTATGGTTATTTTTGCTTCCAATTTATATGGGTGGTTAATTAAATTTAATACTGAATGGCTTCAGATTTTGGTGGTCTCGTATCTGCATTCAACTAAACCATAGGATTCGCCGTGACTGCTAGCCCTCTCAATATTGACTAAGACTCGGTAGAATAAAACCACCCCATTTATAAGTCTATTTTTCAACTCCCAACATACGGTTTTTCCCTCCTTAATTTAACTAAAAACTTTAATTTCTAGCCCATTTTAAAGTCTCCTTGACTTTGGTGAACCCGTATGATATTCCTCTATTTCTTTAAATCCTTAGCCGTTTGAAAGGCTTTGAGAAAAAGGTTTTTATAGTTTTTCAAACTTGCCAATTGAGAATTTTCCCAAGGAATTTAATGAGCCAGGATTCTTCAAAAATACCGTTTTTAAAAACGATACTCTGCCTGATGATGGTTTATTTATTAGGCCATTTTTCCCCTTTCCTACCGGTTACTTCAAATCCCATTTTCTCAAATCTAAGTCTCCAAACTCTTGCCTATGCAGAAGAGGATGAATTTGACGAAGAAGATGAGGACGAAGATGAGGACGAAGATGAGGATGAGGAAGGTGGTGATGAAGAGGGCGGAGAAGAAGAAGACCTATCCTACCTTACAGATATTGGCCCGGCAGCGGAACATGAATTCGAAGAATACTCATTCCTAGGACTCAGCAATAGAAAGTTCACTTGGGTTGCAGCACAACTCCATATCTTATTCGCATCCTTTATATTGGGGTGCCCTATGTTCGTGGTCATCATGGAAGTCATGGGGGCAAGAAGAACACAAGGGGTACGCAAAGCAATTATTTTATCGAATGTTTTTCTCGGAGTCCTGATTGGCGTTGTCATTGGTATAACCGGGGAAATTATAATAGGGATCCATCATGGCGTACTTTATGGCATGTGGGCATGTGCCTTTGGTGCTCTCTTTGTCAGTTTCCTGAATTATTTCCATAAATTAATGGGACTCAGGGGCTCTGCTATTGTTGGGGCTCTCGCCGGAACTATCATAGCAATGCCGTTAACGCCAGTAGAACATTACGAAACATCGGGAATCATCCTTGCTATAGTGAACGGTGCTATAGGTGGCCTACTTTCGAATGGCATAATGTTTGCCAAGTCAGACTATAAATTTGAGAGGCTATCACACGAAATCACCAAAGTAATTGGTATTTGCTACAGCTTCACCGCACTTTCTGGCGGACTCTTCCTTTTCGTCATGCTGGTAGCCTACAAAGATTTTATTACCTACCTTATTCAATCGTTTCCAATGCTCTTCATGGTGGCCTACCCCACCCTATTTATCGTGGAAACGATAGTAATGTATATTTATGTATATTCCTGGGAGCCCCTAAATAAAGCCAATAAAAAAGGTAGGCATATTGTTACCGGCGTCATATTAAATATTCTTGGTTTGTCTCTCCTCGTAGCCTTGGACGGTCCCGCTACCTTTATGCAGGCTCCTCCCAAACCTCTGGACGAATTGTTGAATATCGGGGAATGGTCAAAAATAGCCAACGCGGTTTGGATGCCACTTAATTACCACCGACTGGTAGGAAACGGTACATTTGGTGGCTATATGGTTTGTATCATTGGTGCATATATGTATCTCTGGTCTGACAAAAAAGAAGAACGGGAATACTACGACTGGGTAGGATACATCGGTAACATTATAGGAGTAGCAATAATGATTCCGCTACCTGCAATGGGTTATATATTCGTTCGGGAAATCTATCAATATGATGCAACTATCGGCATGTACATTATGTCCGATCGCGAATCCATGTTTATGCTGGTACAGGGTCTTTTGGTAGGGACTATGTTCAGCGCTAGTAATATTTATATGTGGGTCAGTATGAAGCGGATAGAAAATGCAGAGCGTTTCTTCCCTGCTATGAAATTCGGATTTATACTAATAGTGATCTCGGCCACCATTTGGTTTACACCAAGACGATTTTTTGCCACCATGATGCCCGAACCGGGGATGAACGCCGACATGGTTCTACCCGACAATCTCGCTTTTCTTGCACTGATGGTATCTAAAAACACCGCGGCCTTCTGTCTTGTAACAGTGACCTTCATCAATTATATCTTCTATACGATAGCCACTAAAACCGGCAAGGTGGCTTATGGAAAGATCAATCCACTGGGGCCTTATGTTCTCATTTTTCTCGGGTTCTCAGATATTTGGTTGATGAGTTGGATGGGTACAATACGCGAACTATCCAGAATGAACTGGCATATATATAAGGTTTTCAAAGATGTGACCCCTGAAAAATTTGCTCCCTCGCTTGCTGAATCAGGGTTTCACGTGACGGCTATTGTATGGACGTTCTTTGTTTTGATGACAGCTATCATATGGATTGGAATTAAATATCCAAAAACTAAAAAGAAAGAAACGGAGTCACCTGTTGCCTCACCGCAGATGGCGGAATAAGTTTTCAGGAGTGGAAGTTCAATGAATGTTGACGTTATTATTATCGGCTGTATAGTCGTATTAAGTGCCCTATATGCACTATTTAATCTTTTTGGAGTCTTAGGTTTAAGTTGCGGAATAGCACTAATTGCAATTTATACAATTTTGCTAAAGTTAAATTCCCGTAAGCCCCAAGAAAAAACTACATTTCAAAATATTAAAATCAAACTCCCAGTTATTTTAATCTTGGGTGGGATTATCTGGGTAGTTGCAGGCAAGTTCAACTTCCCCGTGTGGTGGCAAATCGAATTTGTTACCTTTGCTATGGTTGGATTCGCATTCTTCACACTTCTAGACTGGAAAACCTTAACTGTAGAAAAGAAAGCTTCAACCTGGATCATGCGCCTCCTCGCCACTTATGCGCTTGCCTCAGGAATATTTATCACGGTCACTGCGGAATTACCACAATTCGACCCCGAATTTGAACTCTCAAAGCTTAATAGACCTCCGGTCAAATTGAGTGGCCTTGCAGGTCCCGAAGTGATCGCAGCCGGACGGGAGGTATTTGAAAACAATAAATGTTTTAACTGCCATAAGGTTTTCTGGGAAGGAAACTCAGATAGAGGGCCAAACCTTGGGACCAAACAGATTGGCCTGTACTCTGAAGACTATATTAAGGAGCAGATCCTTGAACCAAGGAAGAAGCAAGCACCAGGGTTTGATGACCCCAAATCTTATAAAGCGATGCCAACTTATTATGGAGACGATATAGGTGATGATGAAATGATAGCCCTTGTCTCGTATTTGAAAACGTTACGTGACCCTACGCATATGCCTGTAGAAGGAAAATTTCCTGATCAATGGACCTGGTGGGATGACCCAAAAATTGTGGCAGAGGGGAAACAGGTGTTTGAAGGATTAGAACCTGCAACAGAGGGGCTTAATTGTGCCGTCTGTCACGGGAAAGATGGTATTCCGATGATGACAGGTGCTCTGGACTTTAGAAATGAGAATAACGTAGATTCGGTAAAGATACCCGATCGTCTCGATGGTGTTCTGCTAAAAGATTGGCCGGACCACCTTTGGTACAGACGGGTAACACGTGGGGTTGTCGGGACCCCTATGGCTCCATGGGGTATGATATTCCAGCACCTTTATTTGTGGAAGGCTGAGGCTTATGCAAGAACATTCCATGATCCTCTTGAAAAACGGACAGCGAAAAGGCCCGTACCGCCTGTTCCAACAAAAGAAGAAATAGAAAAATGGAAAACAGATGAGTTATTTCTCGATCCACTTTTATAAAACTTGACCTAATAGGCCGGTTCTGCTTTTATGCAGAATCGGCATTTTTTTTGCCTGCTCGACAAATTTTGCTGTAATTTGCTAAAATCACACTATTACAGCTCTAAGTTTTATAGGAGATTAAAATGAGTAAAATTGATGAAATATTAAAAAATAGTTTCCACGAAGATGGAACAATCCTTATTCTTCGTGATAAATATATTGGAATACGTGGATGCATGGAACTGGCCACAAAAGAAGCTCTGAAAACTGTAAAACACTTAATTTTACCAGGAAACCAGATAGCAGACGAGGGGCTCGAAGCTTTAGCTGAATCACCTTACTTGAACAACCTTGAGCTTTTAAATGCCAATCATAATGAAATAGGCGATGATGGCGCCATTGCAATTGCCAACACTGAAAATTTACCTAACTTAAAGGACCTGTCCATGTTTGGCAATGTTATTGGGGATAGAGGTGCTCAAGCCCTTGCTGCCTCACCACAAAGCAAAAAATACTTAAAGCTGGATCTTTACAAAAACCAATATACCAGAATCGGCTACAAAGCATTAACTGAGTCTGAAAACTTAAAAAATTGTGAAGAGCTAGAAGTTTATCGAGAATAAACCTATTCTAGGTTGCTTCTTCCGGTGTAAACGTTTTCACCTGCAACGCATGAATTAGTTTTGGGGTTCCTGTCATTTCAATATCAAGAGCTTTATGTACAAGTCGAATACGCTCCATAACATTCAGATTCTCAAACCTTGGAGAGACCACTCGCACAGAGTAATGTCCTCCACCACCAGCAGCTTTATGCCCCCTGTGAAGGTGACTCTCGTCAATGATTTCTACATGCTTGGCTTCAAGTTTTTCTCTTAAATTTTTATCGATTATTTCAACAGTATCCATAGTAATTTCAATTAAGATTAAAGGTTATTCTTTGTTATTACGGAATCCGAAATCAGGAAAATCTTTAAAAGTATTTAAGTTATCATTAAACTTTGAAAATGCTGCGTGTTCCTTTTCGCTGACCAATTGAGCCTTACATTTCCCGCACACCGGAATTTTTTCTGAATTATAGGTTCGAATCCTATTTTTGACTCCGCACCCTGGACAGGCTATGATAGCTAGATCATTCATATCTGATAATAACAAAAATTTATTACTCTAAAAAAACTCATACACGACTATGTTCTCGTTTCAATACCCGGGACCCCAAAAAAAAATTCCACTCACCACTAAAATTACGATAGCGATATGGACCTTTGTTGTACTTGCCATACTATCATTTTTTGCATTCAGCTTTTTCATAATAGCACTATTGGTGGGTGTGGTTGCATTCGCAGCAAATTTATTTCAAACACATCGCGCTCCCATTTCAAGCAACCAACCCGACTTTCCCAAACAGCACTACAGCCCTAACCCCAAAGAAAAAGATAATGATATTATAGATATTTAAAAAACACCTATATAACCATTCTGTTTAGTTTAATTTCTAAACATCAACAAAAATTTTTCATCGATGCCTCTTACGGCTCAATTGCTCCCATTTTCGCGGTTGGGCCTTAGAGTTTATTTTCCCAAACATATATTGAAATAGCTTTCTAGCATCCGCCTTACTAGTGCGCTTTCCAAGCAGTCTTTTCACAATAATGCTTTCTGCTTCGAGAAAAGGTTTTAATTGACGCCCCACCTTTTTTACAATTTGCAGATTACTAAAATCTGAAGCTAGCTCTGGTTTAGGAGTATTTTTATTTTTGACTGCTAACCCTTTAGACTCAAGTAATGATTCAATCGCTGGCAATTTTAATTTTTCAAATCCAATAAAAAACGGCATGGCAAACCCTATTTCCGTGTGAGCCATTCTCATCATTCCATCTCGCATAACCTGAATTTGTTCTTTTAAAGCCATCCCATCTCTTAATTCCTTCCATTTTAAGGTATCATTTTCAAAAGGAATCAGAAGCTTTAAATCTTCTAAATAATGGAGTAGTGAATACGCCGTTTCTTTATCCAGGTCATCAGGCGTAAAGTCTTCAGTTAAGAGCTTAACCCAATCAGAAACTTGCATACTTTTTGGTAATGGTATATTGCTTCCACTATCTGAGTGCATATCAAGAAAATTTTTAAAATAATATTAATCTAAATTTTTGGTGCAGATTTAAGCTTAAGACGTTTTAAAAACTTATCCCTCCATTCAACAGATAAAGTATCCAGTTTGACAACCTTCTTTAATAAATCAGAGTTTTTCTTTTCCTTAAACATTAAGATATTTACCATATCAATTGATATTTTTTCATCGCCATCATATATTTTTTTGATTACAAAATCCGGCTCTATCCAACCTGATTTTTTTACTCTGAAATAACAACCTGTATAACCAGTAGTTTGAACCTTGCAAGCCATCCCTTGAAATTGAAATATCTTATTGAGTTTATGGCAAGGTTGACGAGGCTGAGAAACCTCAATTTCAGCATCTCCTAAGGAAAACTTATCACCAATATGTATTTGGGTTTCATTTATTCCAGCAAGGCTAAGGTTTTCACCAAAATCTCCGGCCTCTATTTTTCTATTAAGTTCATCTTCCCAATAAGAAAAGTGGCCAGTAAAATAGGCGCAAACTGCCAAATCCTTCCCGCCATGAATTCGTGTATCCCCAACTCCATCACCATCAAAACCTAATTCACTGAGAAATATTTTTCCTGTTATAGGTTTTTTAAAAATACCCGTCCGACACCTTTTATTTCCACCACCTAAATTAACCGTCTCAGGAAGAGCTATATTTAAAGAAACCAGTTTAAGCAATTAATTCAACCTTCCTTTTTTAATAGGTCCATGCTAACTTTGAAAGGACCATCAAATGGTTTCAAAAAATGGCTTAATTCTGGAAATAATTTCATTATATTCCGATTCCGAATCCACCTGGAATAAGCTTTCTAACTTATTTTTTAATTTAGAAATTACATCACTATTTCTTCGATCCTTCGGCAATAATGCTTGCTGAACTAAAGATAATAAATTAAGAATTATCTCCTTAAGATTAATATTAAGTTTTACCGCTTTCATCTTGTATTCTTTTCTCTGATCGGCAGAACGACCAGACCAAACGATACCTTCAACTTCTTTAATATTTTTAACAAAAATACGAATAGCGTCCTCTAATCCTTTGAACAACTGCTTTTCAAAGCCCGCATCCCTCAACTTCCTAAAAGATTCATGGAGTTTTTGTAAAGGGTCAATAACTTGAAGATCCACTAAAACGGATTCATCCAATCGATAAATTTCACTTAATTCTTTAGGATCAAATCTTTCAGATGAGCCAATTTCCTTGGCTAGATTTTCTAGCAATTTCGGAACCTCTCTCTCAATTTCGATCTTGGCCTTAGCCTTCATTGCAATTACTTTTGCATCAAACTCTTCGACTGTCCGTCTTTGTATATGGACAACTCGATATTTTTTGCTTAAATCTTCCAACGCACATTCCACTTCCGTATTCCACCAACCCATTACTTTTAAAGCTCTTTCCTCATCCAACGGAATAAGGTATTTCATACGGATTTTCTTTTCCAGGTTCAGGAGTTGTTTGATTAAATTGCGCACCAGTCTTTCATAAGAAACAAGTTGGGCATCCAAATGCTCCTGAGAATGCTTCTTATTTAGTTTTGTAAATTTGATATTGTTCTTTTTTGCACGAACAGCATTTTCTTGCAACAGGGATGTACATTTATCCCGTTCCATAATATCCAGAGTTTTGTCCAAATCTTCCATTAACGATTTACCGAGTTTTGATTGGGTTTGTAAGGTAGGCCAGCATCTTTTGCACAACGGCAACCAATACCATAATAATCCTTTGCATCACTGTCTCCATACCGGCTAGCAGACCTAAGATACATTGGAAGACTATTCCAAGCCCCGCCTCTAATTACATGATATTTACCTTTATCGGGGCCCTGAGGGTTTTTATAGGGTGATTTTTCGTAATATTTTTTATCATACCAATCACTAACCCATTCAGCAACATTTCCACCTAGATCAAAAATTCCATTGGGAGTAACTCCCTTCTTAAAATGCCCGATTTCTGTCAGAACGTTACCCCTTTGAATGAAGCAGCAATTGCCAAAATTTGCCCGCGTATTATCCGGCTTTTCATTTCCCCAAGGATAAATTCTATTTTCTTTGCCTCTCGCAGCCCTCTCCCACTCTGCTTCGGTAGGCATCCTTTTTCCACGCCAGGAACAATAGTTTCGACATCGTTTCCATTGTAATCCGAATATAGGTTTGTTCTGCATGTTTGGTCTGGCTTTACGATCAATCCAACCTGTTATCGTTGGATGCTTTTTCAAATTTAAAGCCAAATATTGTTCGAAAGCAGAAAATGTTACCTCGTATCGGTCAATATAAAATGCATTTAAATATACTTTGTGCTCTGGGTGTTCATTTTTCTTGCCAATTTTTTTTGGACTACCCATCACAAACTCACCCTCAGGGAAATAGGCCATTCCTGAGTTTAACCCTTCATATCCTGAAGTAGGCTTATTAAGCAACAAAACAATAAAAAAAAAACAAATTAATCTAAAAATATAAACCATATTTAATATTGCTATCTATAATTATATTGAGACAGTTATTTGAAGCGATTATTATAGTATTAGTGTTTTAGACAACAAAATATTATATTTTAGTCACTAATCCCCCAATCCCCCTGCTTAATCTATGCAAATAATAAGATCATTTGACAAAATACTGGAAAAGTTTGAAGAGCGACTCATTGTCTTCCTTTTATCTTTATTAATTATTCTCTCCTTCGGACAAATGATTTCCAGAAACATTTATATTTGATATGTTATTCTTATTTCTTAAAGTTCTTAATTTCAAAGAAATGACAAATAACTACCGCTATATTCCGCTTGAGATTCCAGTAAGTTATACAGTATTCAAAAATCCTATAGGTTTAACTGGTCTGATAGCATCATCAACGGGTTTATTAAGAATTATCTATAAACTATCCAACGAAAATTCCATGGAAAATTATTTAGCTCAATCAACCCACGGAAAAGCTACAAAATCCCCTTCAGAGTTCAAGGAGTTAATCAAACAGTTTTTAAAATATTTTAAAGGAAACCTAAAAAGATTCGACTTCCCACTAGATTTAAGCCTTGGCACCCCATTCCAACAAAAAGTCTGGAAAAAACTAACCGCTATCCCTTACGGAAAAACACGGAGCTACAAATGGATCGCATCAGCAATTAATAATCCACAGGCATCTCGTGCCGTGGGCAATGCCAATGGGAGAAACCCATTAGCTATTCTCATACCCTGTCATCGCGTCATCCGCGAAAATGGTGAGTTAGGAGGGTATACAGGTGGAATTAATATTAAACGCTTTCTCTTAAACCTTGAACAAGCAAATTAATGGCATTATATAAAACACGAGCCATCGTAATAAAAAGTATCAACCTATCCGAGTCAGATAGGTTAGTTACATTTTTTACTAAGAACTACGGGAAAGTAAAATGCGTTGCTAAAGGAGCTCGTAAAGCAAAGAATTGTTTTTGGGGTTCTCTAGAACCCATGTCATTAATTCATCTTATTTATTTTGGGAGAGAAAGCCAAAACCTGTACCGTCTTAATCACGCAGATATAATTGAATCATTCCAATCAATCCGTGATGACTTTGGGAAACTTTACAAAGGGGTTTACTTTTTAGAGTTGATAGATTCTATGATCCTTGAAGGACAGCAAGAAAAACCCATATTTGATTTATTACAACAAGCTCTTTTCACTTTAAAACAAGAAATAGAACTGGACTCATTGATTCGATTATTTGAAGTTCGCATGCTTTCCCTTTCCGGGTTTAAACCACAAATAGAACATTGCGTGATTTGCAAAACCATTATAGAGAGTGGGACATTCAGGTTTAGCTTTATCCAGAATGGGATTTTATGCAGAAGTTGTTCTAAAAGAGTATCAACGGATATCCAATTTACAACGGGCACGCGAAACTATATAAAGAAACTTATGGAAATTGAAATTAAAACCTGCGGAAGAATCAAAATCCCTAAACAGCAAGAGGAAGATATCGAAAAGTTAACGCATCGGCTCGTTCTTTCCCATCTTGGTAGGGAACCAAAATCATACCCATTCATAAAAACGATGGCGCAATTAATCTAAATTTTAAGGAAAAAATGAATAAAAAAATCATAACGACATCCGAAGCTCCAGCCGCAATTGGGCCCTATTCCCAAGCCATTAGAATTGGAGAGTTTCTATATACTTCTGGCCAAATATCCCTGGATCCTAATTCAATGGAGTTGATTACCGGAAATATTGAAGTGGAGACAGAAAGAGTTTTAAAAAATATAGAAGCTATATTAAATGCTGATGGGTTAAAGCTTAATAATATAATTAAAACTACAGTTTATTTAACAGATCTATCTGAGTTTGGCAGAATGAATCAAGTTTATGAAAAGTTCTTTGTTGAGACCAAACCTGCGCGAGCCTGCGTTCAGGTGGCGGCCCTTCCAAAAGGTGCAAAGGTGGAAATTGATGCAATTGCACATCAATAATCAGTTAAAACTAAACCAATAATATAATATCGTGGCTAAAAAATCAGACGGGACAAGAAATTTTTACCGCTTTGTGGCGGTAATAGGCGTAGTTGTTATTGGTAGCTTGGGTTATTCTTTCATCAGCGCGGCACCAAATTTGAACACAGCACCTTATCATAAACCACCCCCATCTCCCACTCAATGCATGGAGTGTCATATAACAGGGAAAGAAAAAATACCTATCATGCCTCATCGCCCCATGGGTACGTGTACAGCCTGCCATAAGCCTTATGAAATTAACTGAAGATTATCCTAGACGAACCACCAGATAATTGTATTCCAGGCAATACATATTTCAGGACCCCTGTAATCAATTAAGTCCTTAAAAAAGATTGTTAAAAGTGGGTGAGAGGGGTTTTCCCAACGGAGTACACATTGAAGCCAATATCAAATAATGCTAAACGGTTCAGTTGGTTTCTACCATCAAAAATAAAGGCGGGTTTTTCCATTTTGTCAAAAATCTCTTGAAAATCGAGCTTAGAATATTCCACCCAATCTGTAATCAAGGCAATTCCATGAACCCCTTCTGCGGCCTTGTAAGGGTCTTCCACAAACTCTAAATTTTCTAAATCCTGCAAGTCATTTCGAGCATTTTTAAGAGCTTGGGGATCTGTAATTCGCAGATAAGCCTTTTCCTCCAACAAGCGTTTGCAGATATAAATAGCAGGTGAATCACGTGTATCTCCGGTATTTGGTTTGAATGCAAACCCAAATACCGCAAGTTTTTTTCCAGCCAATGTGTTGAACATAGCCTGAAGAATCCGTCTAACATAATGTTCCATTTGATAATCATTCAAACTTACTACTTGTTCCCAAAATGAGGCAACTTCATTCAACTGGTAATGCTCGCATAAATATACCAAATTCAAAATATCCTTACGGAAACAGGAACCTCCAAAACCAGGCCCGGCATTTAAAAATTTTGGTCCTATACGAGAGTCTTTGCCTACAGCTTTGGAAACCTCTGTAACATCTGCCTCGGTTACTTCACAAATCGCCGCAATTGAATTAATAGAAGAAATTCTTTGAGCCAAAAAACCATTTGAGACCAACTTTGAGAGCTCACTACTCCAAAGGTTGGTTGTGATCAAGTTTTCTTTAGGAACCCAGTGCAAATATAAATCAACAAGTTCTTGACGTGCTGCCAATCCAGCAGGAGTATCTTTAGAACCAATTAGGACCCGATCCGGGAACTCCATATCTCTAACCGCTGTACCCTCAGCCATAAATTCTGGGTTAGAAAGAATTTCAAACTGCACTTTTTCATTTTCAGAATGTAAAATTTTTTCCAGTGTTGCTGCTGCACGAACAGGCAGGGTACTTTTTTCCACTATAATCTTATTTGATTTTGAGTTCTCTTTAATGCATCGCGCCGTCTGTTCTATGAATTGGAGGTCCACCGCTTTTCCAGCCCCTTCTCCAAATTTTTTGATTGGAGTATTAACACACACAAAAATAATATCGGCCTGATCGATGGAGGTATCAATATCGTTGGAAAAAAACAAATTCCTACCGCGGACCTTTAGCAATCTATCCTTCAAACCAGGCTCAAATATAGGCAGCTCATTTGAATTCCAGGCAGCAATTCTTTCTTTGGAAATATCGACGACGGTAATCTTATAGTCCGAACATTTATTGGCGATGATAGTCATAGTGGGACCTCCCACATAACCAGCGCCAATGCATAAAATATTTTTTTTGAAGTTTTTTTGGGGCATTAAAAACTTTTCGGCACGATGCTTCGCACTCTTACAGAAAAAAGGTCTGGCCCAGATCGGACCAGACCTTTTGACAAATGTTATCAAGAAAAATCAATCTTTTTTATATCTAAAAGTCTTTTTCTTACCATTGTAAGGCTTAGTGCCTTTTTTAAACTTGAGCTTACCCTTTATGATTTTAAAATCTTCTATCACCAGTGGAGTTTTTTCTGTCTGGCCTTGTTCTTTGGCGCGCTCATCTACGTGCTCCAGTTTCTGGTCAGCATTATCTTCGTTCCAGAAATCAGCTATTTTGTGAACTTTTAATTTACGTTCCTCAAAATTGAATTTATATTTATCATGCACAGAAGGTTGAAATGGTGTATTCGGATGAGTATGACATCGAGTACATACATTGGCATAGTCCCATCTCTGACCGTATTTTTCGGTATCAGCTTTGTTAAAATCCCCTTTTGACGATTTCATAATCGCCCGAAACTGCGAACCGCCCGCCACCGAATGGCACATTTCACACCCAACCTGCTCTTTATTAGGCTCTATAGGGTCAATCTTCGTAGTTGTATCCTTGCCCTTTTTGCTTTTTGAACCCGCGGGTTTAAAACCGCCTATTTGTCGATATCCTGTAGTATGACAGCGAAGACATAGGGGCGTCGTTGTGTAATCCTTCTCAGGATCTAGTTTCGCTCTTTCCTTAGCTTCTTTACGCACACCGGCTTTCAAGAGGTTATAAGTATTCCCATGAGGGGATTTTGTCCAAGCCTGATAATAGGGATCATGACAACTTCCATTACATTTAACAGCCCCAACAAATTTTGGTTTTTTGCGGAGATCTTTGACTGCTTTCGCTCGTTTTTTCGGCTTAACATCCCATCGATCGAACAGCGCATTTTCTTCATCTGTCAACTTAAGTTTTTTCTTTTTCTTCTTGGCATCTACCTCACCGCCTGCTCCAAAGACCAGGAGAAGAACCACCATAAATAGGCTTAAAAATTTCAGCGCTTTGCCCACTACTACTGTTACTTTCTTCACGTCCCCTCCTTGATCTATGAACGAGGCTAAATTAATGCAAAAAAGTCCTTCAAAAACTGCTAGCGAAAGGATAGTATAAATACTCCAGGGGGTCAATACCCATTTACTTTAAATAATTGAAAAATAAAGCATTTTTTATTCATCCTCCTTTATAAATCTTTGAAAACTAACCTTTCTAATTTCGATTTTGATCTTCCTTTAGATTTAATCGCCCAAAAACCTCTGCCTGAACGTGACCAATCCCGCTTACTGGTAGTGGACCGGAAAAAAGGTACTCTATTTCATGATATTTTCCCAAACTTAAGTCGACATCTTATCGTACCCCCTCTAATGGTTTTTAATAATACACAGGTGGTACCTGCAAAAATTTTCGCAACCCTTCAGCACAACGGAAAGCTTGTAGAATTAATTTTGACCCGAAAAATTTCTTCTGGAATTTGGGAAGTTCTTATGAAAGGAAAAATGAAGCCTGGAACTAAATTAAATTTTCAGGGAAGTTTGTTGGTTGGGTATTTTGTTAAAAGAAATGCCGAGCGCGCAGTGATTGAATTTTCATCTGAACAAATTTTAGACGATTATTTAAAAAATTATGGGCGTATGCCTCTACCTCCTTATATCCACAGGAAGCAAGAGGATTCGGCCATCATCCAGCAACAAGATAAAATTCGTTATCAGACAGTTTTCGCCTCACAGAGTGGAGCTATTGCTGCACCCACAGCTGGTCTGCATTTTACTAAAACTCACTTGAAAAAACTTAAAAGCAATAATATAAAAATGGCTTATCTAACACTTCATGTTGGGCCAGGAACTTTTAAACCCATCCGCACTGAGGACTTCTCAAAGCATGAAATGGAGGCTGAGATTTTTCGAATCACACCTAAAAACTGGAATTTAATTACTGACAGTAAAAAGAAAGGACAGCCCATATTAGCAGTAGGCACAACGTCAACCCGAGCATTGGAAGCCCAGGTATTTAAAAAGCCCACCCGAAAAACCCGATCCGGATCGACAAATTGCTTCATCATTCCAGGATGGCACTTTAAAAATGTTGATCATTTACTTACTAATTTTCATCTACCAAAATCAACTTTGTATTTGTTGGTTTCAGCATTTTGTGGCAAAACACTGGCAAAAAAGGCCTACAGTGAAGCCATTAGCCAAAAATATCGATTTTTTAGCTATGGAGATGCGATGCTTCTATTGTAACGGTATAATCCTTGGCCAAGAATTAATCAAACCAAACCTTCACCTTCATCTACAGCCTGCTTGAAAAACTTACCCGATTTAAAGCGGACCACTTTTCTAGCAGAAATTTCAGCCTCTTCTCCTGTTTTGGGATTTCTTCCCACCCGCTTAGATTTTGCCCGCACCTGAAAAGTACCAAATCGACGTAAGATAACCGGCTCCCCGTGGCCTAATGATTCCTTAATTAACTCAATCACTGTTTCCACAGCCTCTTCTGCTTTGACTCTGGATAAACTGGCCCGAGATGATACCTGATTAATGATATCCTGTTTGGTCATACTTCTTCTCCTTAATTACAAGCTATTTATGTTTATAAATGGCTTTTCGTTTTTCAACTTAAAACTATACAAAAAATTATCTTAACAACCGATTCGCCTCTGAATATTTTTCCACGCAACCTTCTAGCTTGGTGTCGGTTGAGAAAGTCATATGATTTAAAATGATGTATTTACTTTATCACTTAAAATAAAAATATCAATCATAAATTCAAGAATTTAGGAGTTTTTTTTCTATACTAAAATCGGTTAATTTATGGATTATTTTTTTCTATTTGGACTTAATTACCCTGCAGAGATAATCATTTATTTAAAAAGGTTTATGGGTATAAGATCTTCATAAAAATAATACGGAAATCAAGAACATTGATAAAATAGATTAGGATAGGATTATTTTACGCGTGGAAGTTGGGATGGAGTAGACACAATTCGATAAACTTGATCACCGGGTTTGGCAAGGTTCAACTTTTCTCTAGCAATTTTTTCGATCGCATAAGGGTCGGATTTTAGCGCTAAGATATTTTGCCGCAGTAAATTATTACGAAGTCGCAGCTCTTCATTCTCTTCTTTCATTTTCACCTGCTCCTGTTCGAATCGATAAGCATTCAAAATTCCATTTTCATGAAAAACAGCCATTATCATCAAAAGAATAAAAAACCCAAGGCTCAGTAAAATTATTTTTTGGTAATTTGAATTTATGTTCATAGAACTATAACAAACATTTTAACAGCATAGACAAAGTGTCATCAGACAAGATTATAAAAAACCTCTCTACCACGGTATATCGCCGTGTCGCCGAGAATTTCTTCAATTCTAAGGAGTTGATTGTATTTTGCTGTCCGGTCTGTTCTACATAAAGAGCCCGTTTTTATTTGCCCCGCATTAACAGCAACAGAAATATCAGCAATACTTGTATCCTCAGTCTCACCGGAGCGGTGGGAAATCACCGCTGTATAACCTGCATGTTTCGCCATTTCTACAGCGTCCAGAGTTTCTGTAAGCGTTCCAATCTGATTGACTTTAATTAATATGGAGTTTCCAATTCCCTTTTCTATTCCTTTGGCAAGAATCTTAGTATTGGTCACAAAAAGGTCATCGCCCACAACTTGAACGCGGTGACCCAGTTTTTCAGTTAACTGCTTCCACCCTGTCCAGTCGTCTTCAGCTAATCCGTCTTCGATACTAATTATGGGAAATTTGGCTGCAAGATCTGAAAGATAATCTATCATCTGCGATGATGACAGCTTGACGTTATTTTCTGCAGCAAGGGTATATTTATTTTTTGAATAAAGTTCGCTCGCTGCAACGTCCAAAGCAATAAGAATATCTTTACCAATTGCATATCCTGAACTTTTTACTGCTTTGATTAAAACTTCAATCGCCTGCTCATTGGACTGCAAGTCAGGAGCAAAACCACCCTCGTCACCCACAGAGGTATTAAACCCGCCTTTTTTCAGAACCCCTTTCAAATGATGAAAAATCTCTACTCCCATTTGTAACGCTGTTGAAAAACTTTTGGCGCCAACCGGAACAATCATAAACTCCTGAATATCAATATTATTATCGGCATGCATACCACCATTTAAAACATTCATCATCGGCACTGGCAACTCTTTAGCGTTGCTGCCACCAATATATTGGAATAAGGGCAAATCTAAATCGTTAGAAGCTGCCCGCGCTACAGCTAGGGAAACCCCGAGGGTTGCATTCGCGCCAAGTTTGCTTTTATTAGAACTGCCATCCATTTCAATCATCAGCCGATCTATCAAAACCTGTTCGGTAACCTCAATGCCAACAATTTCTGTGGCAATCTTACTATTTACATTTTTAACGGCTTTTTGAACTCCTTTTCCCATAAATACTTTTACATTGCCATCACGCAACTCCACTGCTTCCCGAGTACCTGTGGAGGCTCCTGAGGGAACGGCTGCTCTTCCCATAGCCCCACTTTCCAACATAACATCCACCTCAAGGGTCGGGTTTCCACGGGAATCGAGAATCTGTCTTGCCTGCACACCAATAATTTCACTCATAAGTATTTCTCTATAGTTAGCGGCTAGCTACTTTCAATGCCTTTAAATTTGCATCGATGGTCTGTTCGATTTCTTTATCCGAATGAATTGCGGACATGAAACCTGCCTCAAACTGCGAGGGCGCGATATAAATACCTTCTTCCAATAATCCATTAAAATAGCTTTTAAAAAATTTTGTATCACAGGTTCTCACGGACTTAAAATTTGTAATCTGTTGGTCGGTAAAAAACATGGAAAACATAGAACCCACCCGCGTGAACTGAGCGGATACTCCTAATTCTTGAGTGTTTTTTTCAAAGCCATCACAAAGTTTTTTAGACTTTTCTTCAAGCAATTCATAAACCCGTGGCTCCGACAACAAGTCTAGGACTACATTTCCCGCCGCCATTGCAAGAGGGTTTCCCGATAACGTACCAGCCTGATAAATTGAGCCTACCGGGGAAATATGATCCATCACCTCTTTACTACCACCATAAGCCCCAACTGGAAGCCCGCCTCCAATAATTTTACCCATGCAAGTAATATCAGGAGTAATACCAAAAAGCTTTTGCGCTCCACCTAAGGATACTCTTAATCCGGTAATTACTTCATCGAATATTAAAAGAGCTCCTGCTTTTTTAGTTTCTTCGCGAAGAGTTTGTAAGAAGCCAGAGACAGGAGGAATAACCCCCATATTGCCGGCAATAGGCTCAACAATCAAAGCGGCAATATTTTTTCCTTCCCCCTGGAACAAGTCACGCACACCCCCCACATCATTATAAGAAAGGTTCAAAGTTTTTTCTGCAAGACTGGAAACGATTCCAGGACATTCTGGAATACCTAATGAAACTAGACCAGATCCCGCTTTCACTAATAGGCTATCTCCATGTCCATGATAACATCCTTCAAACTTTACAATCTTATCGCGACCTGTAATACCACGTGCCAGTCTTAAGGCACTCATTACAGCTTCCGTTCCAGAGTTAACCATGCGCACCACTTCAACTGAGGGAATAGCGCTAACAATCTTTTCTGCAAGCTCAATTTCCAATTTTGTTGATGCACCATAACTAGTGCCCAATTCCGCCTGCCGAATAATCGCCTCAACAACTCTCGGATGAGCGTGCCCAAAAATTAAAGGACCCCAAGAAGCAACATAGTCAATGAAAATATTGCCATCGACATCTGTTACTTGTGAGCCTTTTCCACTTTTAATAAACAATGGCTCTCCACCTACCGCATTAAAAGCGCGAACAGGACTATTTACTCCACCAGGCATTACTTCTTTAGCCCTAGAATAAAATGTGCTTGAATTTTCTTTATTCATTTATTTAGTTAAATAGTATCGAAAGATCTTTTTTAAGTTTTTTAGGGATCTTGGCCGATTCGGTAACCACTGCTTGTTTTGCTGCATCGGCACAACAACAAGGTTCCACGCTATCCATCAAAGGGACCAATTCATTGATAACATTTTTTGCTCTTTTCACATTCTGATGCATTATCTTAAGAACTGCCTCCAAGGTTACCGGTTCTTCTTCTATATGCCAGCAGTCGTAGTCCGTAACTAATGCCAGAGTGGCGTAACATAAACCAGCCTCTCGGGCGAGTTTGGCTTCCGTAACGTTTGTCATTCCTATTACATCAACCCCCCACTGCCGATAGATATTCGATTCTGCACGTGTTGAAAACTGCGGCCCTTCAATGCAAATATAAGTTCCGCCTTTGTGGACAGCAGCACCAGCCTTTTTCCCAGCCTCATAAAGAACTGCACAGGTTGCCCTGCAAATTGGATCGGCTAAGCTCACATGACCCACCATACCATTGGTAAAAAAGGTGCTGATGCGCCGATTCGTTCGATCGACGAATTGATCAGGTACAACAAAATGACCGGGAGGATACTCTTCCTTCATGCTACCAACTGCACTAACTGAAATAATTTTCTCCACACCAATTTTCTTCATTGCAAAAATATTGGCTCGAAAATTGATCTCTGAGGGTGGAATAAAGTGACCTACTCCATGACGAGGCAAAAATGCCATTTTTTTCCCTCGCAAATTTCCAAGAATAATTTGATCCGAGGGATAACCATAGGGAGTCTTGATAGTAACCTTTTCAATAACATCAAGACCATCCATTTGATACAAGCCGCTACCTCCTATCACGCCTATAATTTTTTCTGCCATCAATGCTCCCTTATCCGCAAAAATTAAAAATAAACATATTATAAAATTAGAAATTATCTGAGTTTTTTAATTTTGAAATTGGAATAGCAGGACTGCACACCCTAGGTGAATAAATATGGAGCTAAGGAGAGAAGGAGCTCGGCCACAAACCCCTTCCAAAAAGAAACTATTTCAAATTAGCCAAAATTGCTTCTTTTGTTCTCTAATTAACCTAACAAATGCCAATAAGCTACTATTTTTTATATACTTAAGGGCATTCAATGTCAAGCTAGGAAGTTTAATCAGGTTAATTTTGGGAAGGTTGCCCGCCGCTAATGAGCAACTCTGCAATTTGAACAGCATTGAGAGCAGCACCTTTTCTTAAATTATCAGACACCACCCAGAAATTAACAGCTCTATCACGAGAAATATCATCTCTAATTCGGCCTACATATACATCGTTTTTATCTTCTCCTTGGATAGCCAATGGGTAGACATTGTTCTCAGGATCATCAACAACACAAATTCCCGCTTGTTTAGCTAATAGCTCCCTTACAGCAATAGCTGTAATCGGACCTTCTGTTTCCACATTCAAAGCTTCAGAATGGGAATAAAAAACAGGCACCCTTACCGTTGTGGGGGATATTTGAATAGAATCATCATCCATAATTTTACGAGTCTCATTAACCATTTTCATCTCTTCTTTTGTGTAACCATTTTTTAAAAAATTATCTATATGTGGTAAGCAGTTAAATGCAATTTGATGAGGGTAAATATTAGGTACTGAGCTTTCGCCATTTAGCTGTTCGTACGATTGAATTTTTAGTTCATCGATAGCTTTTTGCCCGGATCCAGAAACTGATTGATATGTAGAAACAACCACACGTTTGATATTAAATTTGTCATGGATGGGTTTTAGAACCACAACCATTTGAATGGTGGAGCAATTAGGGTTGGCAATAATTCCTGGGTTTCCTTTTAGGGCACCTGGATTCACCTCAGGAACTACTAATGGAATATCAGAATTCATTCGATAGGCACTGCTATTATCAATAACAATGCAATTTGATTTTACCGCTGCAGGAGCAAATTTCCGACTAATTTCGGCTCCAGCCGAAAAAAGAGCTATATCCACATCTGAAAAGGAATCTTGTAGTAATTCTTGAACGATAACATTCTTCCCCTGAAATAATAAGTCTTTACCAGCAGAACGGACCGAAGCTAAAAGCTTGAGGTTTCCCACAGGGAAGTTTCTCTCTTCTAAAATCTGCAGCATTTTTCTACCAACCGCGCCCGTCGCCCCAGCCACTGCAACGCTATATTTTTCTTTCTTCTCGATCAATTAATTTTCTCCAATTCAGAAGCAACCAAATCTCCCATCTCCTGGGTTCCAACTTGCTTCATACCATCTGACATAATATCAGCAGTTCTCACTCCTTGGTTCAATACTGATTCCACCGCTTCTTCAATCCATCTATTTGGCTCTTCTCTATCCAACGAATATTTAAACAACATACCAACACTTAATATAGTCGCCAGCGGATTTGCTAATTCCTTACCAGCGATATCTGGAGCACTACCATGAATCGGCTCATACATCGCGTATTTTTCACCCAAACTTGCTGAAGGCAACATTCCAATAGATCCTGTCAACATTGAAGCTTCATCACTCAATATATCGCCAAACATATTGGTAGTAAGAATCACATCAAATTGCTTGGGATTACGAACCAACTGCATTGCACAATTATCGACATACATATGCGAAAGCTCAATATCGGAATATTGGGAATGCACACTGGTCACTACGTCACGCCAAAACCCAGTTGCTTCCAGAACATTGGCCTTGTCAACAGAGCAAACCTTGCTATTTCTTTTACGTGCAACAGCGAAAGCAATTTTTGAAATTCTTTCAATTTCTGGTTCTGAATAAACTAGAGTATTAAATCCTTGACGTTCACCTTTATTATTGGTGCCAACCCCCCTAGGCTCACCAAAATAAATACCACCAGTTAATTCGCGGACCACCAGGAGGTCAAGCCCATCAACCACTTCTCGCTTAAGAGTCGATGCATCGATCAACGCCGGAAAAATTCGTGCCGGACGTAAGTTGGCATATAATCCCAAATTCGAACGCAACCCAAGCAAAGCTCGTTCCGGGCGCAAAGAAAAATCTATAGTTTCCCATTTGGGTCCACCAACAGCCCCTAACAATATAGCATCAGCTTTTTTAGCTATGTCAAGTGAGGATTCTGGTAATGGCTGACCGGTAATTTCATAACCGGCCCCTCCAATAGGGGCCTCATTTAGAGTTATTTTTAAAGTGAGCTTAGACTCGATAGTTTTTAAAACTTTTATAGCTTCAGCAACCACTTCGGGCCCAATTCCATCTCCGGGAAAGACAGCAATTTCAAATACACTTTTCATATCAAAATTCAAACTCCACTTGAATCAATTTTTTTAAGTATCGCAAACAACATCTAATATTACTACCTGCAAAGATTAGTAAGTTAAAGCAAGTTGTAAAAAAAAAAAATTGCATTATCATGTTCTGCAGAAGCAAATTATCAAGCAATAAAAAAAGCGTCCAATGATAAATGGTAAAAAAGTTTGCGTTGTAATGCCTGCATACAATGCTGAAAAAACCTTGCAAAAAACCTACGATGAAATTCCTAAAGCTATTGTAGACGAAATCATCCTAACAGATGATGCTAGCAAAGATAAAACAGTCAACGTAGCTAAAAAACTCGGGATCAGAACCTTCATCCATAACAAAAATAGAGGTTATGGAGGCAACCAAAAAACCTGTTATCAAGAAGCTCTTAAACTTAATGCCGACATTATAATCATGTTGCATCCTGACTATCAATATACGCCTAAATTAATCACGCCGATGTCTTCGATGATTGCTGAAGGCGTTTTCGATGCGGTGATTGGTTCACGTATTCTAGGAAATAAAGCAATAATGGGAGGGATGCCAATATATAAATATATCTCCAACCGATTTCTCACTATGACTGAAAATGTAATAATAAATCAAAAATTATCCGAATATCATACGGGCTTTCGGGCTTTCAGCCGTAAAATTTTGGAAACAATTCCCTTAATGGAAAATTCAGATGACTTTATATTTGACAATCAAATGCTTTGTCAAACTTTGTATTTTGGATTCAGTGTCGGAGAGATCTCTTGCCCTGCCTTGTATTTTGCCGATGCTTCCTCCATCAATTTTAGCCGCAGCGTCACATATGGTATAGGAGTCATAAATACTGCCCTGAATTATTTCCTGGCTAAACGTGGTATAGGTCATTTCAAAATTTTTAATGCAAACGGTAAAAAATTGATCAATAACAAACTTTAACCAAGCAAAGGCCTTGTGCGGGGGCAGTCGGACCAGCGATTCTCCGGTTACAAGCTTCGAGAATGGTTTTTACTTGTCGTGCAGAAATTTTTTTTCGTCCTACATGTACTAGGGTTCCTACCAAATTACGCACCATATGCTTCAGGAATCCCTTCCCTTCAAATTCGAATAGAAGAAAGCCATTTTGCTTAAAAATTTCAACTCGGTTTAATATCCGAAGTGGAGTCTTGGCATTGCAATTCCCTGCGCGAAAAGAGGTGAAGTCATGCTTACCTACAAAATATTTTGCGGCTCTTCGCATTGCGGCTATATCCAATGTATGAGGAATAAACCAGGAACGGCGATAGTTTAGAGCCGATGGGTAGTCTCGATTTAAAACAGAGTATCGGTAAAGTTTCCGTTTGGCAGAGCCCCGAGCATTGAAAGACATTGGGACTTTCCGTACTTCCTTAACAGTAATATCCAAAGGCAGGTGGCTATTAAGAGCAAAAAGAAATTCAAACGGCTTCATTTTAGATTCTGTAATAAAATGGGCCGCCATTCCTTCGGCATGAACACCGGCATCGGTACGGCCAGAACTAAGAACGTGTGTCTCAGCTTTAGTAATTTTGGTCAGAGCCATTTCCACGACCTCTTGAATGGAAATTCCATTCTTTTGGAATTGCCAGCCATGGTAAGCGGTGCCTTCATATTCAATTATTAAAAGATATTTCTTTTTCATCTGGTTCAATTAACTAAAATAAAAATTTTGCTTTATCTTAATTACCGATTAAAACCGATGAGAAAGGCCTGATGGTTGCTAGGAGCAAGTCTTCCTGAGTTCGAGTGATGCCAACATAAATCATATTACGACTTTCCTCTCTTTTTGCTGGATAATTTTCTTCATCTGGCTCTACCAGCGCAACCGAGTCAAACTCCAGTCCTTTTACTTGATGGATATTAGTTACTAGAATACCCGGCTCAAAAGAGAACTGATCTCTATGCCCGAGTCGTACTTTACCTGGTAAATATGCCTCCATCTCCTCTTTTAACTCCATTGCCTGCTTGGGATACCGGCATATTAATGCAATAAGTTTGTATGGTTCTGCTCTTAATAACCCGCGTGCCCAATCCACAAGAGTCTCTATTAGGTCAATATAGTTTTCTGTCTGCTGCCAAATGGGTGCCAAACCATCCCTGCCCTCAACCTTTTTGGGATCACCGGCTACTTTATGAGCCAGGGTCATGATGGGAACCGTACAACGGAATGAAACTTCTAAGTGGATAATGGCATCATCATCCAACCCAAGATTTTCGACTACCCTATTCCAACCTATGAATTTTCTTGCAAAAAGTATTTTTTGAGCAACGTCCCCAACAATCGTTACTTGCCGTCTGTCATTCACAGCGTCCATCATAATAGCAAATTCTACTGGTCCAAAATCCTGCGCTTCGTCAATAACTATATGATCCAAAGAAACAGTTCCCCCTTTTCCATCGGGAAGCCCTCCATTTTTAAGCTGGATCAACCTAAGTATCAGGGACATATCAAAGTAGTCCAAATTATTTCTAAGCCTATTTTTTTCTGTCAAACGTCTCAGGTAATCAAGGTTAAGGGCTAGCTTAGCATCGGACGGAAGATATTTTTTTAGATGATCCGTATCAGAAAGCAGGTTGTATAAATCTTGCAGATAATCTTCTAGATTGGAAATCTGTTTCTTAATAAAACTTAGTTTTTGTTGTTTTTCAGCTTCTGGTAGCTTAGATAGTTTCACCTCGTGACTAAAATCTCTTAATCGAGGTAATAGAGGTTTGTCCTTACTTTTCAACCAAGCCTCTTGGTAGGCAGTTCGGCTTGAAAACTGTTTTTTTATTTCCTCATCAAGAACCAAACTTTGTTTTTTCACCCAACCTGAAAGAGCTTTCAAAATCTCTTCAGAAAATTTTATCTCTTCAACGAATGATGGAATATTTAGAAATTTAAAAAATGGTTTTCCTCGAACGGATTTTCGAATAATAGATAGTGCCCAACTATTGAATGTGCTTGTTTGCACATCATCAATACCCATAGATGGTAGGGTTGCGCTTACATAGATCGCCAAAGACCTGTTCATCACAATGACTCTTGTTTTTTCGGCGTTAATTTGTGAATTATTTTCATGGAGCAACCACGCCAAGCGATGAAGAGCAACTGTTGTTTTACCAGACCCCGCGGAACCCTGAATTATAACAGGGCGCTCAGGGTCTGTTGTTATCATTTCAAATTGATCTTTAGTTATTAAAGATAAAATATTGGGTAAGCTTTTTTCTTTAGAATACAATCCACGCGAACGATAAGCAGCAATTTCCAAATCAATATCTAGTTTTTCCCAGCCTTCTTTGCTTCGGCGAAATATCCCTTCTGGAGCTTCTATTTGAACCAGGTGCCCATTTTCTATTTTATATGAGCGCCTCAATTTTATTTTCCCACTGCGCTCCCTTTGATTGATCACCTCAAAAAATTCTTCATCCTGCTTATAATTGAAATACAAGGAAACTATGGGTCCATTGCGCCAATCTACGATCCCCGCATCGATATTACTTTTTTTCCCAATCAAAAAAGATACTTCACTGCCGTCATCTTCTATAGTGGAAACCCTGCCAAAATAAGGCTCCTCGATCAATTCAAGTAACGCTTTATCGCTGTTCTTACGAACATCTAAAATAGTGTGCGCTACAGCTTCATCAGAAATAAGAGGCTGTCTTTCTTCATTATTCCACTCGTTTACAACCTGCTTTGTCAATTCTCTGGCAGCTAAATTGGCATTGACCTTTGCCTCCTGCGCTTCAGGTAACTGGCAGCAAAGAGATTTCAGAGTGGTTTCAAGAAGCTGTTCTTCTTCTTGGATATAAGCTATTTCTTCTTCTGTCAAAGGCATATTTGATCCATTAAAATAATATCTTCCTCATCCCGGAAAAACACTACAGATGAATCTCGTAATTTAAATTAGTCCAATAGACCAGGTCAACCAAAATTTTTAAAACTGACAAAAATATATTGTCATTGTAAGTTTGGAAAATATGGAATTACAAAGAAAGGCTTTTAAATAAACGGAGTTTCCTTTATTATTAGCTAATTAAGCATAAATAAAGATATTTAAGGAGTTCTTTTCATGAAAACATATGAAGATCTGGAAGGTGATGGAGGGTCAAATATCATCGGTCAGGTTGTTCAACTGGGAGAAAAACTACGATCCCGTCTGGACAGAATTGAACATAAAGTTGCACTGATGAGTGGAAAAGGTGGCGTTGGAAAAAGCTCTATCACCGCTAATATTGCTTCATGCCTTGCAGACCGAGGCTACAAGGTTGGAATCCTAGATGCGGATTTGAATGGCCCTAGTATCGGCCACTTATTGGGTGTAGGCAATGATTTAAAGCTAGAAACCAAAGACGAGGGTATTGAACCGGGTAACGGCTACCAGGGAATAAAAATCATGTCCATGGATATGCTATTAAAATCAGAGGATACCCCGGTGATGTGGACTGAAGAAGCTGATGCCACAGCTGTATGGGTCAGCACCATGGAATCCACTGCTATTCGGGAACTACTTGCTGACACTAATTGGGGTAAGTTGGACTACCTTCTAATCGACATGCCTCCGGGAAGTGACCGCATTGACAACATTCGATCTCTCATTCCAGAACTGGCGGGAGTAGTAGAAATCACTATCCCTTCCATGTTATCCCAACATATTGTTACGAAGTCTATTACTAAAAATAATAAAATGGGTGTGCCCATTATTGGGCTTATAGAAAACATGGCGACCTATGTTTGCCCACATTGCGAAAAAGAGGGTAAATTATTTGCAGGTGAAGATGTGCAAAAATTAACTAAGAGAAAAGAGATTCCTTATATCGGTAAAATTCCTTTCGATACTCGTGTATCCCAAAGTAAATCGGGAAATCTTTTCTACAGTGAATTCAAAGATTCTGTTACCGCAAAAGCCATGGCTGAGACGGTGGACAATATCGAAAACTTTATCAAAAAATAGTCCAACAGGAGGCACAATGAAATTCCTTTGTATCCCTTGCGATGTCAAAATGGAAGTACAGGTAGATGGCATCATGCCAGAAGAAAAACAAAATCTAGCGATGAAGTTCAAATGCAAAAAATGCGGACACAGCATCGCCATGCTCACCAATAAATTTGAAACGGAATTCGTTAGCAAGCTGGGGGTCGAAATGGGAGGCGCATCGGATGTCAGCAAACCCCCGATGGCGGCGGTAAGTTCCTCCTTAGCTCAAGCCAAAGAAGAACTCAAAAGCACCAACCCGGAAGACGATCTTATTTGGACGGAGGAGGCAGAACAACGAATTAAAAAAGTCCCTTTCTTTGTTCGTGGAATGGCTAAGAAAACCGTCATCAGTTACGCCGTTGAAAAAGGTGCAACAACAATCGATGCAAAACTCATGGACGAAGTCCGCGAAAAAGTTGGCATGTAGCAAACTCACGTGGAAAACAAATAAATAATATAAACTAAAACTGCGCTTAAGTTAAAAAGGCTATATTTTATTATTGCGAGGCATGGCCAATAACATTTCCCCAACTAATAATAATATTAAGCAGTAAAGAAAAAACGGGAGCGGCCTGACCACCGCTCCCGTTCGGGTTGGAGCGCTAACTGTATGGCATAGCTAGCACTTGTATAAATGTTCACTAGTTTAAAAACTCCTTTAATTCTTAATCAAACATGCGGAGCATTGACAAAGTTTTCTAAGCAATTCGTGCGTGTAAAGCCCCGTATCGTGTCCATCGCTCCAATCGAATTGTATCGCGTAGAGGCCCACTGCTTTTAAGTTGCGGGGACGAATCGAGTCTGGAATCGATCCTGGCGTAATTAGTTTTTTTCCACTCCACTCGTCTATGCAATTAGCACATGGACAGTTTTCACGTAATATTTTTACTGGGTACTCAGATTCATGGCCATCGTTCCAGGAAATTCCCAAAGTAGTCTCGTTAACCTGTCTAATATTTTTTGGAGCCAGAGTTGTCATAACCACTTATCCAATTCCTAGAATTTTTATTAATTTGATTGCTGGAAATAAAGTAATTCTCCTTATTATTTATTAGCTTTTCCAAGCTAATTCAAATGATGCATCCACTTTATCGTCCTTAGACTGGTTTATGCTCAACTGCGCCGCTACTTTCCCTGCCAAATCTTTATAGGCCAGACTTGCTGGTGACTCAGGATCACTCATTACTATTGGCACGCCTGAGTCTCCTCCCTCAACAACCCCAGGGATTATCGGAACCGTTCCCAAAAGTGGTATTTTGAAATTATCTGCTAGGTTTTGCCCTCCGCCTTCTTTAAAAATAGTATGTTTCTTATCGCAACCATCGCAAACGAAATAACTCATATTTTCCACTATGCCCAGTAGAGGCACTTTTACCTGTTGAAACATTTTGACACCTTTGTCTGCGTCGATTAGGCTAACTTCCTGGGGGGTTGTTACGACCACTGCGCCTGAAAGGGGTGCCTTCTGGGTCAGCGTTAACTGCACGTCTCCAGTCCCCGGAGGTAAATCAATAACAAGGTAATCTAGCTCGCCCCACTCCACGTTTTGTAGAAATTGCTGGATAATACCGCCCAACATGGGTCCGCGTAGCATTAAAGGTTGTCCCTGCTTGGTTAGAAATGCTGCTGAAACTACCTTTAGACCATATTTTTCGTGTGGAAAAAATTTGTTCTCCTCTGCTACTTTCGGAGAAGAGATTGGAATGCCCATCATCTGTGGAATGCTTGGGCCATAAATATCTGCATCCATTAATCCAACTTTGGCACCTGTCAATGACAAGGCAATCGCAAGATTGGTGCTTACTGTGGATTTGCCCACTCCACCTTTTCCACTTGCAACGGCAATGATATTTTTAACTCCAGTTAGAACAGGTTGACTGTGCTGAGTGGAACGCACAACAGCCGTCATATTGACATCGACACTATCTACGCCTTCAATAGCTAGAACCTTGGTTTCACATTCAGACTTCAATTGTTCTTTTACAGGACAAGCGGGTGTTGTCAATTCAACATCAAATTTTACCTTTCCACCGTCTAGTTCTATATTCTTAACAAACCCAAGACTCACAATATCTTTATGAAGATCTGGATCTTGAACCGTTTTCAATGAATCAATGATTTTTTCCTGCAATTTTGGGTCAGACATAATTGCTCCTCAAAGGTACAAACCACTAGAAATGAAGACCATTTCTAGAAAGTTTCATGAAAATATATATTCTTAACTAAACAAATAGATAAGTAGAAATTTTACCCGCCCTCATGCAGGATAAATTTGCTAGCAAAAGGGGTTAAATGCTTGATCAGCAGGGTTTCTATAATAATGGATAGATATTGATTTTAATTGCTTTATAATACTGCATATTGTATATATTGGACTTAGGCATACAATATATTGTAATCCTACAGTGATGTCAAAATTTTTGTTTTATTAAAATATTATTATAACTCTTTGGTTTATTAGGGTTTATTTTAAATTTTAAGCGGGATATAAAAACGCAACTCCTTCCCTAGCTAGTTAATAAGATCGCTACGCTGAAACGTCAAGTTAGGAAGTCACCTTTTCACTTTCAACACAAACAACCTTTAAATCTCAAGAAAAAATGAGGGCAGAAAAAACTTCAGACCTACAAGAAGAGCTAGAAAAAAGGTTTTTGACCTATGCTCTCTCAACAATAGTATCACGCTCTCTTCCTGACGTCCGTGATGGACTCAAACCCATCCATCGAAGAATTTTATTTGCTATGGAAAGTATGGGAATGAGTGCTGCCAGCAAACATGTTAAGTCCGCCAAAATTATTGGGGAAGTCCTGGGCAAATACCATCCTCATGGTGATTCATCCACTTATGAATCAATGGTACGAATGGCTCAAGATTTTTCTATGCGATACCCATTGGTTGATGGAAAGGGAAATTTTGGATCCATGGATGGCGATTCCCCAGCCGCCTACCGATATACAGAAGGTCGTTTGACGCCTATCACCGCATTCTTGCTCAGCGATATAAAAAAAGATACGGTGAGTTTTCGCCCTAATTATGACAACACCCTAAAAGAACCTGTAGTACTCCCTTCACGAATGCCAAACCTATTAATCAATGGTTCATCTGGTATCGCAGTAGGAATGGCTTGTTCTTTTCCCAGCCATAATTTACATGAAGTTTTTTCGGCTCTGATTTCTCTCATTGATCAGCCAAAACAAACTATTACTTCGCTGATGAAACATATTAAAGGTCCCGACTTCCCCACCGAAGGCATCATTCTAAATAGTAAGGCGGAACTAAGAAAGGCTTATGAAACAGGTTCAGGGGCGGTAAAAATTCGTGGCGAATGGAAAATTGAAGATCTTCCGCGTGGCAAAAAACAGATAATCATCACTTCCATTCCTTACGCGATTAACAAAGCACGAATGATCGAAAGAATCGCAGAAATAATTATCTCCAAAAAACTAACTTCTCTAACAGATGTCCGCGATGAAAGTGATGAAAAAGTTCGCGTTGTTCTAGAAATAAAGAGTACCGCTGATCCAGATAAAGTAATGAGTTACCTTTTCAAACACACCGATCTGGATTCAAATTTTCAAATCAATTTCACGTGCCTTAAACCAAATGGCGAGCCGGCACGGTTATCCTTAATCGAAATCTGCCAGGAGTTCCTTGAGTTTCGCAAACAGGTTGTCACACGCCGCCTTCAATACGAACTTGCTCTTCTAGAAAAAAGACTACATATTCTTGTTGGCTTTGCAGCAATTTTTGCAGATCTGGATAAAGCCTTAAAATTAATTCGCTCTTCCAAGTCTAAAAAAGAGGCTCATGAAAAAATCCGAAAATATTTTGCGCTGGATGATGAGCAAACAATTGCCATCCTTGAGTTTCCTCTTTATCGTTTGGTGTCTATAGAAATGGATAAGATTATCACTGAACAACAAGAAAAATTAAAAGAGAAAAAAGGAATAGTCTCCATACTTAAATCACCCAAGAAGATTTGGAAAGAAGTTCGAAATGAATTTGAAGAAATCGATAAAAAATATGGAGACAAAAGAAAAACAAAATTTGGTGCCAGTGAATGCATTGAATTCAATGCTGAAGATTTTATTGAACATGAAGACGTTCATGTTGTTCTCAGTCAAAACGGATGGATTCGAAAACTTAAAACTATTAGCGACCCATCCTCCCTGAAATTTAAAGAAAACGATCAATTATTAGGCACTACGCCATGCAACACAAAAGATCTTTTGGGCCTTTTCACTTCATTTGGTATTGCTTATGTTGTAAAGGTTTACAACTTACCCTCCACAAGAAGTGGTTTTGGTGAACCCATACAAAGCCTTTTTAACTTTGCAGATGGAGAAAAAGTAATAGGAATGATTCGTTTTCCAGCAATCCCAAAAGACAATGCAACCGGCCAAAGTAGCTTAGGTTTTGAAGATGAGGCGGAATATATGGTTGCTAGCGCTAATGGATATGGCTTCCGTTTTCCAATCTCAAATTTAGGGGAAACCACTCGATCAGGAAGAAAAATCATGACCCTGAAAGATGATGACAAGATGATTGCATTTGCTCCCGTCACACACGATCATTTATTCCTCGCAACAGCTCAAGGAAAAGCTTTGGTTATAGCAGCCGAACATATCACTCAATTAAGCGGATCTGGAAAAGGTGTTATTTTAATGAAAACCAAAGATAGCCAATTGGTAGGAATTAAATTTGTTAGCTTGAAAGACAAGGTCACACTTTCTTTTGATTCGGGTAAAGACAAAGAAATCACTGTCAAAAGTGTCCGAGTTTGCAATCGAGGTACCCAAGGTGTAATTCTTTCAAGACGAAAAACCATTGTAAAAATTACATAAGAATATGGCTAAATATAACTCTAAAGATATTCAGGTTCTTGAAGGTTTAGAACCAGTGCGCAAAAGACCGGGAATGTATATAGGGTCTACTTCTTCTACTGGGCTTCATCACTTACTTTGGGAAATCCTTGACAACAGTGTTGACGAAGCTTTAAACGGATATTGCGATAAAATTGAAATCTCTCTTACGACCGACCATGGAGTTACTATTAAGGATAATGGCCGGGGCATTCCTGTAGACCTTTTCAAAAAAACTAAAAAGAGCGCAATGGAGATTTTATTCACAACCCTCCATTCTGGAGGAAAGTTTAGTCAAGACAACTACAAAGTATCAGGAGGACTGCATGGTGTTGGAATGGCCGTAGTTTGTGCTCTTTCAGAATCTTTGGTAGCTACTTCTCGGAGAGATGGGTTTGAATGGACCCAATCCTATGCGAAAGGGAAGTCTCTATCAAAACTTAAAAAGGGGAAGACTACGCGCTCTTATGGAACCACCGTATATTTTCGGGCAGACCCAACAATATTCCCTAAAGTTGAATTCAGTGTCAAATTAATTATGGAACGGGCAGAATCTAAAGCCTTTCTCAATAAAGGATTGAAAATAAACTTTATTGAAAGTAAAAATAAGCACACCTTCCATTATCCCGATGGCATACAGGATTACATAAAAAAGATCGTCGGCAAAAAATCTACTTTAATGGAAAACCCAATTTATGTTGAGAAAGAAGACAAGTTATTACGATTGGAAACAGCTTTTTTATGGACACCTGACACGGATACTCAAGTTCTTTCATTTGCAAACTCCATCCGTACTGTCGATGGCGGAACCCATGAGATTGGTTTCCGAAATGGCATAACAAAAGCCATGCGAGCATATATAGAAAGGAGAAAACTTCTCCCTAAAGAAATCTCTTCCATAACTAGTGATGATGTCCGTGAAGGATTAATCGCTATAATTAATGTATACCTACAAGGTGAAGTAGAATTTCAAGGGCAGACAAAGGGTCGTTTAAATTCTGAAATCGCATCTCAGGTTGAAGTAGTTATCAAACATAGTCTTGAACATTTTCTTAATGAAAATCAGAGTTTAGGTGATGCCTTGGCCAACCGCATCATTTTATCTGCGCAAGCACGGATTGCCTCTCGACAAGCAAAAGAAGCAGTTCAACGAAAAACTAATATTTCACATCGTTTAAATCTTCCTGGAAAGCTATCTGATTGCGCCACGACAGATAAAGATCAGGCTGAATTATTTATTTGTGAAGGAGATTCTGCAGGGGGATCCAGCAAACAGGCCAGAGACCGGAAAACTCAGGCCATTCTTCCCATTCGCGGAAAAATTCTCAATGTTGAAACCGCATCCCTAGCAAAAACTCTAGCTAACTCTGAAATACAAAATCTTGTTTCTGCTTGTGGCACGGGACTATTGAACAAATTTGATTACAGTAAATTACGATATGGGAAAATTATTATAATGACGGATGCAGATGTTGACGGAGCGCATATTTGCACACTTTTACTCACCTTTTTCTATAGATGCATGCCAGAAATTATTCGTAACGGACATCTTTTCATAGCCCAGCCCCCCCTTTACCGAATTGATGCAGGGAAAAAGCTTTATTACGCCGTTACCGAAGAAGAAAAGGATAAAATTATAAAAAATTTAAATGGCACTCAATTTGATATCGGTAGATTCAAAGGTTTAGGAGAAATGCCAGCCTCTGATTTAAGGGAAACAACTATGAACAAAAAATCACGGTCCTTAATAAAAGTTGCATTAAACAATGCTGGAAAAGCTAGCGAAGCGGTTTCCCAGTTAATGGGTAAAAATGCCGAATCCAGATATTTTTTTATTACGCAAAAAGCAGAGTTTGCAAAAGACCTTGATGTTTAACCCCTTCCTTTTACTAGATCAAGCAGCAGAACCAATTAAACCTTTTAGTTCTTGCTCCCATTTCTGAATTTTCTCTAAAGCATTTAAAGCAATTTTCTGATTTCTCTCCTTTTTGTCACGTATTTTTATCTCTCCAATCCGAAATAACCCAAAATTTATATTCATCGGTTGAAAATTATTTATGTTTGAAGTCGTCAAATAATTAATCAAAGCACCAAGAGCAGTGTCTCTGGGCGGTGGTATATAGCCCTTCCCTAAAATTTTAGCTACAGCACTCAAACTTGCAAGTAAACCCATACTTGCCGATTCCAAATAGCCTTCAACTCCTATAATTTGTCCCGCAAAATATATGCCGGGTCGAGATTTTACCTCTAATTCATTACTCAATAATCCCGGTGAATTTATGAATGTATTTCTATGGATAGCGCCAAACCGAAAAAATTCAGCTTTCTCAAGACCAGGAATCATGCGCACAATTCTTTTCTGCTCGGGATATGTTAGTTTTGTTTGAAAACCTACCAGGTTATACGCAGAACTTTCTTTATTCTCTTTTCGAAGTTGAACAACGGCAAATGCTGTTTTCCCTGTATGTGGATTTGTCAACCCTACGGGTTTTAATGGCCCAAAAGCCAAAGTCTTTGGTCCTCGCTCGGCTAGAACTTCTATAGGCATACAACCTTCAAAATATACAGGCTTTTCAAAGGAAGCCATAGGGACTTTTTCTGCGTTGTTCAGTTCCCGAATAAAATCATAATACTGTTTTTCATTCATAGGACAATTAAGATAATCAGCACCACCTTTTTCATAACGAGAAGCAAAAAAAGCCGTATCGTAATTAATTGTATTGGCATCTACAATCGGTGAAAGAGCGTCATAAAAATAAAGGTATTCCTGTCCTATTAATTGAGAAATTTCTTTAGATAATTTCGGAGATGTCAATGGACCTGTTGCAATAATAACGGGTCCCGAATTGGGTATTTCGACGATCTCCTGCCGTTTCAAAGTAATCAAAGGATGGTTGGAAATTCTTTTAGTTATTTCCTTTGAAAATAATACCCGATCAACAGCAAGCGCTGAACCGGCAGGGACGCAGTTTCGATCTCCGGATGAAATAACGATTGAATTGAAGCTTCGGAGTTCTTCTTTAAGAATAAAGGGTGCTGAATGGGGAAGGTTGTTACCTAAAGAGTTGCTGCAAACCAACTCGGCGCAATTATCAGTTTTGTGTGCTGCAGTACGACTGACCGAACGCATTTCATATAAAACAACAGGAACACCTCTTTCTGCTGCTTGCCAGGCTGCTTCTGATCCGGCCAACCCGGCACCAATTATGGTTAGGAAATCATTCACTTAAAATTTTCAGGCTGCCACATTGGTCTTTTTGAATCCACATTCTGGACAAAGGACTGAGGGGTCTTCGTTCTTTTTCCACTTTTCAACCATAAAGGGATGTTTACATTCCGGGCAAGCTTCAGCTTTAGGTTTGTCCCAAGATGTGAATTTGCAATCGGGATATTTCGTGCAGCCGTAAAATGTTCGACCTTTTTTTGATCGGCGAGAAGCAATTTCTCCTTTGCAATCATCCTCCGGACAGGCGATTCCCAAACCAATTGGCTTGGTAAATTTACAATCAGGATAAGTTGAACATGCAATAAATTTTCCAAACCTGCCTCGTTTAATGATCAAAGGAGACTGACATAAGTCACAATCGCCCTCAACCTCATCTGGAGCTTCAGACTCCCCTTCGCTGCCCGATTTTTTAATATCTCTTGCATTTTTGCAATCTGGGTATCCCGAACACGCCATAAACTTACCAAAACGACCCCATTTGATAATCATAGGTTTTTCACATTTTTCACAAATCTCATCTGTTTCTTCGACTTCAGCTTTGAAGTCTTTCATCTTTTTCTCTGCTTCTTCAAGGTCTTTTTTGAAAGGCGTATAAAAAGAATGGAGCACTTTTTTCCACTCTATTTTTCCATTTTCAACCTCATCCAACTGTTCTTCCATTTTTGCAGTAAACTGGGTGGTCATAATATCCGGAAAGTTTTCTACCAAAAGGTCATTAATCATGAATCCCAACTCAACAGGCTTCAGCCTTCTTTCTTCATTTTGGATGTAGTCACGATCTTTAATCACACTTATAATAGAAGCATAAGTACTGGGTCTTCCAACACCTTTATCTTCGAGCTCTTTAACCAACATCGCCTCCGTAAATCGGGCAGGTGGCTGAGTAAAATGTTGTTCCGGCAATGTCTCGTGAAGTTTTAATTCCTCACCTTTTGTAAGAGCAGGAAGAATTCTATCACTGTCCTTCGTTCCTGCTTTTTCAGAATTATCATCATCCTGACTCTCTACGTAGACTTTCATAAAACCTGCAAACTTTAAGATCGAGCCGTTGCTACGGAATAGGTAATTACCCGATTTAATATCAAACTGGGTCGTATCCAAAACAGCTGGAACCATTTGACAAGATACAAAACGGGACCAGATCAATTGATAAAGACGAAATAAATCCTTTTCCAAATGGTCTTTTAGAAAATTCGGATCTAAGGTTACATCAGTCGGACGAATAGCCTCATGGGCATCTTGTGCAGACTTTTTGCTTTTATACATATTTGGTTTTGAAGGTAGATAATCTTTACCATATCGTTCTGGAATAAAATTTCTAACCTCTTCGAGAGCTTGATCAGATAATCGCACTGAATCTGTTCGCATATAAGTAATCAGACCAACAGTACCCTTTTTTTCTAACTTTATTCCTTCATATAACTTTTGCGCCAACATCATAGTTTTCTTAGGAGAGAAGTTTAATTTTCGAGATGCTTCCTGTTGCAGGGAGCTGGTAATAAATGGGGCGCTGGGATTCCTTTTTCTTTCCTTTTTGGTTATCGATTCAAGAATCAGTGGGGTGCCTTCCAGATCCTTAAGGATTTTATCGGCGGCATCTTTATTATCAATCTCGGCTTTTTTATCCGCAATTTTTAAAAGCTTTGCCTGGAACTTTGGCTCACAACTGCCTTCTAAATCCAGTGTGATAGACCAATATTCCTTGGATTGGAATGCTTGAATCTCTCTCTCTCTTTCACAAACAATACGCAAGGCTACGGATTGGACTCTTCCTGCACTTAAACCCCTATGAACCTTTTTCCATAAAATGGGACTGATTTTATAACCCACTAAACGATCCAAAATACGTCGTGCCTGTTGAGCGTGCACTCTGTCAGGATTCAACTCAGTCGGATTTTCCAAGGCTTCCTTTACCGCCTTTTTAGTTATTTCATTAAACATAACCCGATATATTTTTCCTTTGGTAAACCTTGCCACTTCGTTTCCAATATGGTGAGCAATCGCTTCACCTTCGCGATCCGGGTCGGGAGCCAGGTAGATTGTATCAGCTTTTTTTGCGGCGGTTTTCAGCTCCTGTAAAATTTTACCTTTTCCTCTAATTGTGATGTAGTCCGGCTCGAAATCATTCTCGACATCAACTCCCAATTTTTTCTTAGGAAGATCCTTAAGGTGGCCTACCGAGGCTTTGATAATAAAATCTTTACCTACAATTTTTTTAAGTGTGTTCACTTTGGTAGGTGACTCAACGATCAATAACGATTTACCCATCTTTCCTCACTCAATTTGTTTTGTAACACAATTAGAAACGTAATTAACCCGCTTAGCTGACGAACCAATTCCCTCAACTCCAGTTGAATAGTGTAGCCGAAACTTGCGCTAGAGACAAATCGCTGTTTTAAATCAAATTATGATATAGAACCTTTCTATGGATAAAATAGAAAACTTCCTAAGGAGAGCTAAAGCCTTTCACTATTTAGTGTTCAGTAAAAAACATCCTGCCAAGACCCACCATAATATTCAAATTCAACCAGTATTTTATAGCATTCAGTTTCATTTATTTGTATCGCGATCCAACTTGGCAACCAAAAGATTAAAATTGTAAACTGAATCATAATAGCCATTCAAAACACGAGTGTAGATAATGAGAGCTTGAAAAAGGTCACCCGAATCACCGATACCAAAGTCATAATTGGCGACCTCGCTTACCAATAAAGCCCGCGTCATTTTTCTATTTTTTCTAGCCAATTGCATTTTTTTCTTCGCTTCAACAACTTGCAAAAAACCCTTTTTTAATATCAGTTCTCTTTTAAGTTTTCCTGGATGTTTACTGTGATTCTTCTCCCATGCATGAAAATTATTGAATTTGAACTTAATAGGCGAAATACTTGACTCTACTAGTTCTGCATTAGGTGAGTATTTATTATCAAGGCTATCAGATAGTGATAAGCGCGAAATTTGCAGACCCGTCTCTACTTCATAAATATTATTTAGTGTTCCTGCTAAACCCAGTTTTAATTTTGTAATATCAGATTGACTAATATCTTCCTCACCCTCATCGTATTTTTCTTCTGCTTTGCTTATAGCTTTTTCAAAATGTTTCTTAACTTCGTTAAGTATCTCCAGTTTTTGATCCAAATACTGAATTTGATAATAAAATTTTTTAATCTTAAACAACATATCCTCTAAGGTGATAGAGTTGTTTTTTCCGGAAAAAGAAGTGCGCGCTTCGTTAAGAATATTATTTAGCGAAGGAATGGGAGTAATTTCGCCCGGGAAAGAGGTAGAAATATTTGTTAAAGAACTCAACAGTAATATGCAAAGCCAAATTCGTAATCGCTGCATAAATTCCTCAAAAGGGAGGTTTTGATTCAGAAACTATATTAATTCAAAAAGGATAAGCAGATATATTTTTTAAGGTAAGAAATATAGATAAAGAAGCTAAAAAGGGGCACCAAACTTCTAAAAAGAAACCTTGATGGCAACCAAGAATATTCTTTTCTTTACAAATATACCCTATACGGGTAAGAAGTTTAGCACCCCTCGAATAATGAAAATGTATCATACGCTTCCCCTTCCTGTCAATTTCATAATAAGCAAAGCAAACGATAAATATTTATTTATTGACAAATTTTTACTTTAAAAACAACAATTTATAATATTATGTCAAATAATCCATCATTTTAGAAAAATTAAAAAACCTTAATATAGGAAATTTGACTTTTGGAAAACATGTAAATTTTGTCTAATTTTTAGGCATTTATTTCAATAATAGGAAATATACTCTTAATATTCAATCTTATATATCAAATTTCTGAAAAAGGAATTGGAATGAATGTCAGTATAAAAATTACCATTGAAATGGAACCTAGAACTATATGGGTTAGCTTTAATTTTCCAACATCTTCTTTTAGGGGTGCTGTTTTGAATCCCATTAATGCAATCATAGCTGCCCAAAAGAACCAACCTGGCCAAAAATACCCTAATGGAAATAATCCTGCAAAAAAAATTTTTCCAATTACGCTATGTTTGCCTGGAGCAATTGCATAAATAATATGGCCTCCATCCAACTGACCTACCGGCATTAAATTTAAAGCAGTTATCAACATTCCTATCCAACCTGCGAATGCGATTGGATGCAGATGTATGTTTATATCGGGTGAACTCGGATCAACTCCTAAAACTAATTGCGAACAAAAATTTAAAATTAAAGAACTGCCAAAGTTAATACTCCCCATACCGATTGAAGGCGTTACCGGAGATAAATAGAGGCCCAAAATCAGCATTGGCAGAGCAACCACGAATCCTGCAATAGGGCCTGCTGCTCCTATTTCCATCAATACCATTCGATTGGGTATTCTTTGCTTGATCTGAATGAAGGCACCAAAGGTTCCAGCTATAAAAATGGGAGGGGCGGGAATAAAATAAGGGAGTGTTGACTGAACACTATTTTTCTTACTTGCCCAATAGTGGCCGAACTCGTGAGCTCCTAAAATTAACAATAAACTGATGGAAAATAAAAGACCACCAGCCAAAAAAGTCGTAACCAATGTGGCTATGAGCAAAATACTAAATAGCAACCAGTTGTTTTTTATAGGTTCAACCGAGACATCAAACGGATCACCCAGGTCCTGATCTATATTTGTATTTAAATTGCTAGATTTTTTCTCCACCACGTATTGTCATCAGATAGGTTTATGAGTAAACGACCGTGCATTTTCTCCTGAATAATCGCTGACAATCTGTCCATTCCCGTATACTCTATACTTATAGATGACCAGCCCTTCTAGTCCAACAGGGCCTCTAGCATGAGTTTTATTGGTACTAATCCCAATCTCTGCACCCAATCCATAACGGAAGCCATCTGCAAAACGGGTAGATGCGTTACACATTACACTAGCAGAATTCACCTCACTCATAAATTTCCCAACTGTTTCAATGTTTTCCGTGATTATTGTATCTGTGTGGCCCGAGCCATGCTCGTTAATAAAGGTAATAGCCTCATCTAAGTTTTCAACAATTTTAATAGAAAGTTTCAAGTCGTTATATTCCTTGTCCCACTCGTTTTTTAATACTGGCGATAGATCTTTAGAAACAACACAGGATTTTTCACAACCCAGCAATACAACATCTTTTTCTAGGAATTTCTCTACCAATTGCGGAATAATTTTGGATGCGACACCCTGATGGACAAGTAGATTTTCCATCGCATTACAGGCAGCCGGGTACTGCAATTTTGAATCTAGTGCAATCCTTAGCGCTTTATCCAAATCAGCTTCGTTATCAATATAGTTGTGACAAATTCCCTCGGAATGTCCTAAAACCGGTATTTTTGTATTGTCTTGAATATATTTTACAAAATCGTTACTACCACGCGGAACGATTAGATTAATATTTTTCTCCTCTTTAAGCATATCCCGAACTTCTGATCGAGTTTCAATCATTTGCACTGCTGCCTCAGGAACATCGGTTATCTTTTTAATGGATTCCGTCAACAAAGCTACAAGTACTTTATTTGAGTTTTGTGCTTCGCGCCCCCCCTTCAAAATTACCGCATTCCCAGACTTCAGACAAAGAGAAGAAATTTGTGGCACCGCATCAGGGCGAGACTCAAAAATTGCGCCAATGACCCCTATGGGACAACTCACCCGATGCAAAGTCAAATTTTCATCTAGTTCCATAGATTTTTGTTTGATACCCACAGGATCGGGCAAGGCCACTACGCTACGAATTCCTTGAGCCATACCGCGTACCTTTTCTTTGGTTAAAGTCAAACGGGCAATGAGAGGCCTTGCCACACCCTCTTTTTCAGCAAACACCAAATCCTTCCTATTGGCTGAAAGAATTGATTCAGAATTCGCTTCAAGCGCATTAGCCATTTCATTAAGAGCCTGATTCTTTTTATCCGTAGAAAGATGTGCAAGAACCAACGCTGCGGAATTAGCCTTTTGTGCAATTTTAGCTACTGTCATACAAATACCGGTTTAATTGAATAAAACTTATCTATAAATAATTCGAACTTTATTCTTGCGATTGATTTTGAAGGCAGCCAGAGCAGAGGGTTCTCCCAGCAAATTCTTCCCCAAATCAAGAATTTTCAGAGCTGGAAAGGTTTTCGATTCAATCAAGGCCACTGCTCCTCTATCTGTAATACTATTTGCACCCAAAAATAAAGATTCGAGGTTAGGGAAATTTCTAGAATTTGCAAAAGCTAATGCGCCTCCATCGCCAATTTCATTGCTGAATAAGTTCAAAGTTTTCAATTGCGAAAAATTTTTAGATTTGGCGAGGATGGTAGCTCCAAGATCTGTAACAAGGTTGTTATTCAGCATCAGGGTTCTTAAATGTAAAAAGTTTTTTGATTCAGCCAAAAACCCGACACTATCATCACTAATTTCATTCTTCCATAGTTTTAGAGATTCTAAATTTTCAAAGTAGGGAGAATCTGCAATCGCCTTCAACCCAAGATCTCCTAGCAGGTTTCCCCATAGATCTATATGTTTAAGGTTAGTTAAATGTGGCGATTTGGCTAAGGCTTTCATTCCATTCGCTTTAATATTATTCCCTTGAAGATGCAATGTAACGAGAGAGGCTAAAGACTCCATTGCCGCCAATTTTTTTGAGCCTTTTTGGCCAATATTCAAACCTTTAAGGTCAAGGGTCGTACCATCTTGGCTGATTCTTTTTTCCACGAGTTTAGAAAGATCGCCTGCCTGAGCTAAACTTGGACAGCAAAAAAATAACACAAAAATAACATCGGTTTTTTTAAACATAAAATCAGGGTAACAAATACTTAAAGATTGTGTAAATAATTTTTGTGCCTGCTCTAAAGGTACCCGAAACAGTGCCTGTTATCTTAGAAATTCCCACCCGCTTCCGGTAATTAACGGGAACTTCCCGAATGCGCAATCCATTTCTTACAGCCTTTATTTGCATTTCTACCGTCCAACCAAAATCCATATCCTGCATTCCAATGGACATTAACGAACTATAGCGAATTGCCCGAAAAGGGCCAAGGTCTGTGAATTTATGTCTAAAAAAAAGTTTAATTAAAAAAACCGCAAGTCGGTTTCCATATCGCGCTTGCGGTAATAAGGCCAATTGGCTTTGGGGAAGAATCATTCGACTTCCAAGTACAAAGTCTTCATCATTTTTTTCAATCGGGGCTATGAGAGAAACTATATCTTCAGGAAAATCGCTAAAATCTCCATCCAAAAAAACAACGATATCTGGAGCGTCCAACTCTTTAATCCCCCTGAGACAGGCTGATCCATAGCCTTGTCTAGGTTCTTTTACTACTCGAGCTCCATGTTCTAGGGCCACACGAGCAGTATCATCGGTCGAGTTGTTATCAACAACAATTATTTCGTGGATTATTCCCTGAGGCAATGCCTTAAGGACAAGCCCTATAGATTTTTCCTCATTATACGCAGGAATGATTATAGATATCCGGGAAACCATGATACCAGGATTAGGAATTGATGGCTTTTTGAATACTCGTTAGAAATTCACCAAGCTTGCGATCGCGCTCAACAGGGTTGCTGTTTGTCTCAATTAATTTAACAATGGCGCTGCCAAGAATTACGCCATCAGAAACTTTGGCCGCCTCGGCCGCCTGTTCGGGGCCGGAAATACCAAAACCCACCAATACCGGTAATGAAACAGAATTTTTTATTTCGCTAACTTTTTCTTCCAGTCCGACAGAAAGAGATTCCTTAGTACCCGTTGTACCCGTTAGAGAAATATAATAGATGAAACCCTTGCTGATTTTCCCTATCTGCTGTATTCGATCGGGTGTGCTTGTTGGCGCCAAAAGAAAAATCATGTCCAGCCCATCTGCAATTGTCAGAAATTCTTCTGCCTCCTCATGTGGAAGATCCGGAATAATCACGCCATCCACACCTGCTTTCACAGCATCAGCGACAAATTCTTTTTGTCCATATACAAATATGGGATTAAAACTGGTCATCAGAACTACAGGCAACTCAGAGGTTTTCCGGATATCAGCGACCATCCGAATAATTTTTTTAAGGGTTGTTCCGTTATTTAATGAGCGATACGAGGAAGCTTGGATAGTAGGCCCATCTGCTAATGGGTCAGAGAAAGGTACGCCTATTTCTACAATATCTGCACCATTTTTTTCGATAACGGCGAATATTTCTTTTGAGGCATCTATATCTGGATCTCCGGCAGTATAAAATGCCACCAAGGCTTTATTACCATTTAGTAAAGCTAAGCGATCTTTGATTCGACTCACAGAGAAACTCCCATCCTATCCGCGATTTGATTGACATCTTTATCACCACGCCCCGAAAGGCAAACCAAGATGATCTCATTCTTTTTCATTTCAGGTGCCAGTTTGGCAACATGAGCAATTGCGTGTGCAGATTCCAGAGCCGGAATTATTCCTTCCAAGTTGGATAAAAGTTTAAAACCTTCAAGTGCTTCTTCATCAGTGATAGTGGCATAGGTGGCGCGTCCTGAATCCTTTAGATAACTATGCTCGCACCCTACTCCTGGATAATCCAATCCAGCGGAAATCGAATGGGCTTCAGTCACTTGACCGTCATCATCGTGTAGCAGATAACTCATCATTCCATGAAGAACACCTGCAGAACCTTTGGTCAGAGAGGCGCCATGCTTATCAGTTTCGACCCCGTGTCCCGCGGCCTCCACGCCTACAAGACTGACTTCTTCGTTTTCAATAAATGGATAAAACAATCCCATAGAGTTACTCCCTCCACCCACACAGGCTACACAGGTATCCGGCAATCTGCCTTCCATCTCCATTATTTGTTGTGTGGATTCTTCACCAATTATTTTTTGAAAATCGCGAACAATCATCGGGTAGGGATGAGGGCCCACTACCGAACCAATAATATAATGGGTACTTTCAACCGTTGTGATCCAGTTGCGGATTGCTTCACTGGTGGCATCTTTTAAAGTCCGAGTGCCACTGGTTACTGGAATTACATTTGCGCCAAGCAATCGCATTCTAAAAACATTGAGAGCCTGTCGCTTCATGTCCTCTTCACCCATGAATACATCGCATTCAAGCCCAAATAAAGACGCTGCTGTAGCAGTAGCCACCCCATGCTGACCAGCACCAGTCTCGGCAATCACCCGCTTTTTACCCATTCTTTGAGTCAGCAATGCACTACCAATCGTATTATTAATTTTATGAGCACCTGTATGAGTGAGATCTTCTCTTTTTAAATAAATTTTCGCTCCGCCCAAATGGTTCGTGAGCCTTTCTGCGAAATACAACGCGGTAGGCCTTCCGACATAATGTTTCAAATAATAATTAAGGTCTTCCTTAAACTTTGGATCCTTTTGAGCTTGTTCATAGAGGGTTTGCAACTCCTGCAAAGCCGGCATCAGAGTTTCAATGACATATTTTCCACCAAACTTTCCAAAATGGCCCTTTGAATCCGGCAATTTATGGGCTTTCATATTTTCTCCCCGCCTTAACATTTTTTAAAAATGCCTGCATCTTTTTATGATCTTTAATTCTGGGTTGGCTTTCCACTCCCGAGCAGACATCCACCCCATAGGGCTGAATCCTTTGAATGGCCTGTCGAACATTATTAGGTGTCAAGCCACCTGCAAGAATAATCGGACCATATCTTTTAGCTGGAAAAGCCAAGTTCCAATCAAATACTTTCCCTGTCCCGCCATATTGATCTTCTGAAAAAGTATCCAAAAGAAAGCTGCTGACAGGATAATCAGAAAGTTTTTTCAATGACTGAATGTCTTTAACACGAATCGCCTTTATCACGCGACGGCGAATCTTTTTACAAAACGCAGGAGACTCATCACCATGCAATTGAACCCTGTCAAGATTACATCGATCCGCAATTTTATTTATCTGTTCTGCCGTTTCATCTACGAAAACACCCACTGAGTCGACAAAAGGGGGTAGCTCTAAAACAATTTCCCTAACTGTCTGCATGGTAACTGAGCGCGGACTTTTTTTATAGAAAATAAAGCCCACGGCATCTACGCCCCCATCAACTGCAACCTTAACGTCATTCAAGTTGGTCATGCCGCAGATTTTAACTTTTACTTGTGTGTCACGATCCTTCATTACCTAAAAGCTCCTTCAATTTATTAGGAATATCTTCCGACACTATCAAACTTTCGCCAATCAAGAAGGCATGCACACCTAATGACTCAAATTCTTCAATTTCTTCACGGCCATGAATCCCGCTCTCACAAACAAGCACCTTTTCCTTTTCCTGTAAAGCCATCGGTGCCAGACGCCTGGTGATTCCTAAATCTGTTTTTCCATTTGTCAGGTCACGATTGTTTATTCCTATCAATTTTGCATTTACTGCAAAAGCTTTTTCCATATCCCATTCATTATGAGTTTCAATAAGAGCGGGCATTCCCAATTCTTCACCCAGGCTTAGCAAATCGCTCATCAAACTTTGATCGAGCCAGGTGGCAATTAGCAAAAATAGATCCGCACCATAAGCACGCGATTCATAAACCTGGTATTCATCAAAAATAAAATCTTTTCTCAACAGCGGGATGGCTGCAATTTCCCGAATCTCTTGAAAAACTTTAATACTGCTGCCAAAATAATTACGCTCTGTCAAAATAGAGAGAGTTGCCGCCCCATGCTTCATATAATCTCCAGCTATGATTTTTGCATCAAAGCCTTTTCGTAATTCTCCTTTAAATGGTGTCTTGGGCTTGATCTCGGCTATAATTCGAGAGGTGTTGCCTTTCTCTAATGCTTTGAATACATCTCTAGTCGGTTGTTGGTCTCCAATCCGCTGTTTGATTTCCGACAACGGAGATTGGCGCTGGGTGCCCGGAAGCTCTTTCTTTTTATCAGTAAAAATTTGATCAAGAATATTTGACATCTTATGAATTGGAAACCCGACGCAATTCCTCTAGTTTCTTATTCGCCGCACCTGAGCCAATCGAATTAGCCGCAACCAATATACCGCGCTCTATCGATTCTGCTTTGCCACCCACATAAATTGCTGCTGCAGCGTTCAAAACAATAATATCTGTCTTTGGACCAGAAGCTCCTTGGAGAATTCCGCGTATGGTTTCTGCATTCTCTTCAGGGGAACCACCTTTCAAATCCTGCGCAGAACAAAGCGAATAGCCAAACTCCTTTGGATCAATAGTGAAAGCACTTACAGTATCATTTTTTAATTCAGAGACCTGCGTTTCACTCGTCAAAGTGATTTCATCCAATCCATCAAAACCATGTACTACAAGAGCACAACGGCTTCCCAGATCTCTTAGAACCTCAGCAAGAGGGTTCACCCATTTGGAATCGTAAACACCCAACACTTGGGCATGAGCATGTGCAGGATTTGTAAGAGGACCCAACAAATTAAAAATAGTACGGAACCCAAGCTCTTTTCTCACCTTTGCAGCATGCTTCATCGCCTTATGCATTAAGGGTGCAAAAAGAAAACCTATCCCCACTTCTTCAATGCAGCGTTCAACGGTAGACAAAGAGGCATCAATATTTACGCCCAGACATTTCAAAACATCCGCGCTACCAGACTTACTGGAAACAGCCCGATTGCCGTGTTTTGCCACTGTTATATCAGCTCCTGCAACGACAAAAGAAACCGCCGTTGAAATATTAAAGGTGTCGGCACCATCGCCACCCGTTCCACAGGTATCAACAATGTGCGAAGCATTAACTTTTACTTTTTCCGCTTTTGTGCGCATCACTCTGGCCGCACCAACAATTTCGGGAACGGTTTCATGCTTTAATTGCAAAGCAGTTAAAAAAGCAGCAAATTGCGAGTCAATCACCTTCCCTTCCATGATCTGAGTCATGGCAGTCATCATTTCATATTCAGTCAGATCTTTTCCTGACACAACCGTATGTAGGATTTCCTGAAACGACATACTCAACTATTCTCAATAAAGTTTTTCAAAAGATCTTTTCCGTCAGGAGTCAATATTGATTCCGGATGAAATTGAACTCCCTCAACAGGTAAACCCTTGTGTCGAATTCCCATTATTTCATTATCATCACTTTCAGCCGTAATCTCAAAACAGTCCGGCAAAGTTTTTCGATTTAACACCAATGAATGGTAACGGGTAGCGGTAAAGGGATTGGGTAGATCCTTAAATAATGTTTTACCATCATGCCGAACTTCTGATGTTTTACCATGCATCAACTTTCCGGCTTTGATAATTTCTCCTCCAAATGCAGCGCCTACCGATTGATGTCCCAGGCAAACTCCCAATACTGGAACTTTATCCGAAAAATATTTAATCACTTCAACGGATATTCCAGCCTTAGCAGGGGTACAGGGTCCAGGAGATATAACGATTTTTTCCGGCGCCAAAGATTCTATTTCATCAATTGAAATACGATCATTACGTTCTACACGGATATCGGCACCCAATTCACCCATGTACTGTACAAGATTGTAAGTGAAAGAATCGTAATTATCGATCATCAAAATCATACGACCCACCCTTTCTCAGCCAACTCGACGGCCTTTAACAATGCACGGCCTTTATTCATGGTCTCCTCAAACTCACTTTCCGGGACTGAGTCAGCCACAATGCCTGCGCCAACCCCCAAATAAGCTATTTGCTCTTTGACAACAAGTGTCCGGATGGCTATAGCTGTATCCATATTACCTGAAAAACCAATATAGCCTACCGCACCAGCATATAGTCCACGCCGATTGGGTTCCAGCTCTTCAATAATTTCCATGGCACGAATTTTTGGAGCGCCTGAAACCGTGCCTGCGGGAAAAGTAGCCTCCAACACATCAAAGCAATCGAATCCCTCTTTTAATATTCCGCGAACATTGGAGACAATATGCATAACGTGGGAATAACGCTCCACAGTAAAACTTTCATTGACTTCTACCGAACTGATTTTGGCAACTCGGCCCAAATCATTACGACCCAAATCTACCAACATTATATGTTCAGCGAGCTCTTTTTCGTCCTGCAAAAGATCTTTTTCCAAAACCACGTCTTCTTCTTCATTTTTACCGCGCTTTCGAGTTCCAGCGATGGGCCGTACCTCCACCTTTTCATCCTCCAATCGCACCAGAATTTCAGGGGAAGAACCCACCACCTCAATATCGCCAAACTTCAGGAAATACATATAGGGGGAAGGATTTACTGTTCTCAAAGCCCGGTAAATATCGAAAGCCTTCTTTTTAATATCAAAACTCAGGCGTTGTGAAAGGACAACTTGGATTGCGTCGCCTTCCAGAATATATTGTTTAACCTTATTAACGGCTCCTTTAAATTTTTCTTTTTCAAAATTCGACTCGAATTTTGGTTGGATCACTTCTTCATTAGCTTGCGTTGAAATTTTTAGAGGCGTTTTTAATTTTTCTTCTAATAGCCCTATTTTCTTTATAGTTTGTTCGTAAACTTCATCCAGGTCATCTGATTCAATAAAAGCATTTGAAACCATTTTGATAGTTTGCGAAACATTATCAAACACCAGCATGGTGTCTGTGATTATGAATTGTGAATCCGGTACATTGAGATCATCCGCAGTATCTTCAGGCAGGTCTTCGAAAAAACGCACCATGTCATAACTGATGAACCCCACCGCTCCCCCTGAAAACCTTGGCAAACCCGGAACATCGACTGGATTGTATCGAGCCAATATTTCTTTAATCG
>Ga0315336_1001198_pt1 | contig 54094 bp, 48 predicted proteins | sample ASW5metaG_FD_204512 | JGI IMG/M metagenome (GOLD analysis project Ga0315336, IMG submission 204512) | Ammonia-oxidizing marine archaeal communities from Monterey Bay, California, United States - ASW #5 | ecosystem: Environmental > Aquatic > Marine > Intertidal zone | place: USA: California...
CACGAGCAACACCTTTTTCATCGTTGAATCTCCGCATGGATGACAAGGGGTCTTGTCTGATTTACTTGTATTTCCGGATTGGTCCGGCGATTCTGGACAAATGGACAGCCATTTGTTCATTTGTTTGTTGGTCATCGCCAGGCCAGCTACTTCTGATCGCGCCCGGTTTTTCGAATCGTGATGTCGATTCGCCAGTTGATGTTCGCCTGGCGGCCCGGCGGGACCGGTATGTCAAGAGCCCCTCGTTCGCCGTCGAATTCGTAGGCGAACGGCTCACCGGTCGCCGGTTCATTGGGCAGGGGAACCGCGTCAATATCTGAGAGTTTCTCCGGCAACTGCCCGTCATGAGCGGCGGCGTGCATCCGGATCGCTTCGACGGTTCTCAAGGCTGCCAGCCGGGTATCAGTCCGGATGTAGGCATAGGTTGCCTGAGAAATCGCCGGGAGCAGCGTGGCGGCGATGGGGATGACTTCACTTTTTGAGGTCGGGGAATGACCCCAATAGCCCGCGCTCCTGAGTTTCTGATCGGAAGCCGGTCGCCATTGGATCGCTTTCGCCTCGGAGAGCAGCGTCCATTTGAACATTTCCTGATAGATGATCTTATACGTCCGCGACTGATGGATGGCGATCACCTGTCCGACCGACATTTTCTCGACGTCATCGGCGTCGTAACCCCATTCGTGGAGATGTTTCTTGGCGCGGGGATAACCTTGCACCAGCAGCGCCGTGGTTGCCAGCCGGCCCTGCCAACCCGGCTTTCCGGCTGAGCCCATGTCTAGGCCGATCGCCGCCAACTCACGAATGCAATCGGTGAGGATGTTGTTCCATTCTTCGGGGACGTGTTGTGCCGTCTCGGCATCCTTGAGAAACGGAAACATGAGTGCGGGAATCGACATCTCGTGCCGCATCGCGGGTTCGATGTTGAGAAACGGATCGGGGAGCGCTGCGAGCGCCCAGTAGAGATTGGGGCTGTCTGGGGCATTGATCAACGTCAGCACCTGTTCGTTCATCAGATAAGTGATCGCGATGCCGACGAGTCCGTTGATGAGAATCGGAGGCTTGGCGACGTCGCGGGCCAACTGATAACCCCAGCGAATGGTTTCAAGGGCGTCGTCATAGCGGCCGTCGGCAATTTCGACCCGCGATTTGAGCACGAGAAGTCGCGCCAGTTCGCGTGACTCCTGAATCTCGCTCAACACGAATGCAATCGGTTCGGTGCCTGTCTTTCGCCGAAGCTGCCAGTCCCAACGGCATTCTTCCCGGTAAACAGCAATCTTCAATTCGTTGAAGACGGTCGTGTACTGATCGACGAAGGCGCGCACTTCTTCGACCGGAAACTCATCGAGCGGACCCTCCATCCACTGATCGAAATTCCCTTGATTGAGCGGCCCTCGCATCACGCCGCCGAGCTGCTTGAGATTCATCAGTGCGCGATAGTAATAGGGCACCGCGTTGCCCGGCGTTTGCTCTAGATAGCCGGGAACGAACGAATATTCGAGCGGCGGAACCGGCTCGGCGGCAGGACTTATGTCGAGCGCGATGAGCCTCGGTACGTCGCGAGACGGCCCATCCTTCCCCTGCGGCCCCTTGGGAGTCAGTCGCAACTTCTCCTGCCCCATGGCGACATCCGCTGGGAGGACAACACAAGTCAATATCATGACGACTAGGCAACGGTACATGGGGGCGCTCCGCAGTGTTCTTGTACGGGGATCGTTTCTCTACGAATGGTTCCAAAACTCTCTGATGGGCAACGTTCGCTCTGGATTTGTAGGGGCCGAATTCACCACAACCGGGTTTGGGAACAGGTTCCAGTCAGGAACATTTGAAAGAATCAGTGTGAATGCTTCCGGGAAGCGTGAAGGTACGCGTCTCGATCAAACCTACAACTCTGTACGTGACCGGAACCCGCGCCATTCACCGCTCGTCATCGCGTCATTATCCAATAGCTCCTTGAGCAACTCCCTTTGCGTGGGAAACTGCGCAGATAATGCTGACGGGGCTTCAGCGACTTGTTCTGATACGGCCCCAAACGCGTCCAGGCCTTCTGAGAGCACCCTACGTCGAAGGATCAAATAATGAGGCACGCCCGTCGACTGCGGCGTGTCCAAAACGAGCCGTGTGCGTTGCGGTGGACCTTGCTGTTCTATGTTGTCCTCGGTTTCGTCGAGTGAGCGAATTGGATTTTCGACGGTTGGATTCGGTGCAGGCACATCATCGGAAGCGACGTGCGGCGCGTTGACGTCACGAGGGAGAATCAACAACAACATCGCCAAGACGACGGCCGCTGCTGTGGACACGAGCGTGGAAGCCGGCCAGAGCCAACGGCTCACGCGCGTGCGGGTCGCCGTGCGAACCGACGCGCGGCCCGCTTCAAACAACATCCGGTCACGGCTCAGCCCGTCTTGATTCGGTGCAAGCGAAGCCAATGCGGCTTCGACGGGTTTTTGCTCTACGTCGTCGTATTCTCTTTCGGCCATGATATTCCCAACTCTTGTCTCAGGGCAGCCAATGCTGATTGATACCTGCGGTGTGCCGTGCTCGACGACACGCCGGCGACTTGTGCGAATTGTTGGAACGACAGCCCACCCCAAATGCGTGCCACGACGATCTCGCGTTGATCCTCCGGCAATGATTGCAGCGCCTGCGTCGCCAGTTTTCCATCGACGGCGTTCTCCTCGGACGGCAAGAACCAGGTTTCTACGAGCATCGCCGCCGAACGTTCGTGTCTGCGCCGCCGCCCGGCCGAACGAATGCCGCTGATGGCGCGATTGCGAACCGCCCGGTATAGCCATGCGACCGTGCAATCGGGCCTGGTCGTTTGCCTGACGAGATCCAAAAACGCCTCTTGGACGACATCCGCAGGTGTCCCGCTGAACTGAGCAGCATACAATTTCAGCGCCCCCGCGTGGGCGTCAAAAACCGCCGCCAGTTGTTCCGGGCCAATGATGATGTCGTCCATCAAACTCGTCTGTCTGGTGGAAAGTGCGTCTACACATCATGACGCCGCCGGCGCGAGATTCGTCCCGCGAAAATCGGACAACCGGGGAAGATTTTTGGGATTGAAGCATCATCCCGCCTTGAGCGGGCCGGGTGAGGAACGACATAAAGACATCAGTCCAGGCAAAACAGCTGGACATAGTCTAGGCGTTCGCGGTTGCGTTGAGATACAGGGCTTTAATGTAGGGAATCGGCTCGGAGCCGAGTGCTTTGAGAATGGTTCCGCCGGCGGTGAAGCAGTGCGTGACCCAGCTTTCGTCACCGTATCGATGAAGCGCAGCGCCTCCTTCGCCCCCACCGACGTACACCTCGACGCCCGCGGCATGCATTCGCTTCAGTTGCGATATGAACTGCTCGGTGCCGTGCGAGAACCGCTCTTCTTCGAATTTTCCGAACACGCCGTTGTGAAAGGCAACAGCCGGCTCGTTTTCGGCGGATATCTTCTTCGAATGGTAGTGGATGAATTCACCGATCTTTTTGGCCTGCAATGCGACGGTTTTCGGACCGACGTCGAACTGAGCCTCGCCTGCGGGAATGGTTTCCGAATTCGATCCGTCACCGAGCACAAAATCGATTGGCAGCACGAACTCGACGCCACTCTGCTTTCCCACATCGAGCATGCGTCGGGCTTGCTCGATGCGTTCCGGCGGAATGTAGATTTTCTGGGCGGGATCGTCCGCCAGACCCATTGCGAACGAGTCGTCGCTCGCCTTCTTGAGCGCCATGGCGAGGGAGCCGGCCGCAATCACCATTTTCACCTGACCACGATTGAGAATCTGTGCCAGGTCGTCGAGCTTGTTGATCTTGATTCCGCTAAAAATGACCAGGTCAGCGAGACGCGCACGTGTTACGTATTCGCGCAACTCGCTGTCGATATAACGGCCCAACGCACAACGGTCCATCGTCAGTGGCACGATCGTTGACGAAAGGTCGCGGTTCGAAGCCGCGAAACCCTCGTTCACGTGAACGGCCGCCAGTTTCTCGCGCATGGAATTCGCGTAGTTCGCGACACGCCCGGCCAGTTCAGGCAAGTCTTTCTCGGTTGCATTCCAGAGCAGACGTTCCAGAGTGTATCGACGCGTGTTCTCCAAAACGACGACCGATCCGTTCTCGCAATTTGCGACGAACTCTGCGGCCGAATCGAGGACCTCGCCGGTGTCTTCATCCAGCCAGTCGTCGACGAAGTTCACGTGCGCATCGGGCAGTCCGGAGTCTTGGAGCAGTTTTTGCAGATGCGCGGCAACCGGCTCGAGCGACCATTCGGGATCGCGACCACGGTGTCCATAGACAATTTGCACCCACTTTTTTTCGCAGCCGTAATTGAGCGTCTCCAACAGCGATCGAAGACGGACATCGTCAGCGATGGCGCCATCCTCGGCGACCACGACGTCGGTATCTCCACGCACGAGCACTCGCGTTCCGGCTGGGAGATCGGTGAGATTATTGAGCTGCGCGATCGCGTCCAGACAGTCTTCCAGGGGAGGAAAATCGGGCGATTTGTGGATCAGCTTAGTGCACCAATCCGAGACGCTTTCATTCGATGCCGGCACGTCGATGATTCCTTTGTTATTTACAAGAGGCTGTACGAAAGCCCTATAGCGCTGCATCCAGTATCAGTTTTCGAACGGAGTGCGTACTGCGCGAGCACGAATCCCGCAGGATTTCGTGCTGAATTGAGACACCCCAACCCGATACAAACGCGTTGATGCGGCGTTAGGCAGCGCAGGCGCGCCTGAGTTGCAGCCACTTCAGCCACCAGAAACCAGGTTTTGCGACGTCTTTTGAGTACTGGACAACTGGGCGCCTGACGGGTGGCGAACGTTGTGCACAGTCTGGAAGTCACCCGATCGTTTGTCAAGCGGCGCTAAAGACCTGGTCTGACTTGTTCGACACGTGGCAATTGTTCGTTGTTACTCGCGCAGCTCGCCGTCTTTCTCTGCCTATGACGGATCGCAATGTGCACGGTGAGTCCCCTTCGCTGCGAGTTCAGGGCTCGATGGGAGACTGGCGCGACCGTCTTGGCACCTGATTCTCAAATACAAGTGATTCGACTTCACATTTGTGCCATGTTCCAACGTAGGATGGATGGCGACTAGCAGCAGCGCAACTGTGAGCGAGTCTCGAAGGTTGGGGGCGTCCTCGATGATTGACCTTGATTGGCGGGAGTCTCGGCCCGTTGTCTCTGGCCGCCAGATCGAGTAAAAAGGGACTGTTGGTAGATGCGAGGAAACGGCTCTCCTGGTTTAGTCATTGGCACCGCTGGATGAGGCGGTCGAGCCGTTCGTGAGACGGCTTTCGGGACCGAATGCTGTCGAATCGGCTGCACCACCGCTTGAGAATCGTTTTCAGCTCCTTCTGCCGCCCTTCGTGGGCGTTCTACGGCGCTATTTGTGCGCAGAAATCGACAGTTTTTTTCACACTGATCCTTTACAGACAGACGTCGCCGGTGAACGAGCCGTTTAGCATTCGAATTCTGCCGTGTTTCTTGCTGGCGACCGCGTTTCTCCTGTCGGGAGCGTTGGATCGCGCCGTTGCAGGGGCATCGACCGATGTCCATGTCGAAATCACTGACGTCCGTGTTGGGCACAACGGATTCTTCAGGGTCGGACGGTGGAGCCCTGTCGTGGTTCGCATCACGACAAGCGAACCCGCGAAGTTGCAATTGTTGGTCACCGCAACGGATCCTGACGGGAGCCCCGCAACGCTGCCGGGAGACGTCGTCACGATTGACGGGGCCGGTGAGCACGATCTGCGCGGCATGTTTCGCAGCGGTCGCATCGAAGGGTCACTGACGGTTGAAGTTGCCGAAATCGTCGGCGAAACCAGTGACGATGTAACCCGAGGTCGCATTCTCGCACGGCGACAGTTGCACGCTTCCGATGATGATCTCTCCGAACTGAAACCGGGGCTGACGAGCAACGTTCCGTTGGTCGCCGTGATTGGCAAACCAGCGGGAATGGGTCTTAAGCCAGGAGCAGAGGGCAACAACAGTTCAACGTTCTCCGAGCCGGGCGCAGGTGTGACGGGCGACGTACCGTTTTTCGTAGCGATGCTCGATAGTCCCAACGATCTGGCCGACGAACCCATTCTCTTCGACTCGCTGGACGTTGTTATTATTGTCGGACGGTACGATCTGAACGAAGCGAAGAACGCCGCCCTGCGGGAGTGGGTTCGTTGTGGCGGCCACCTGGTTGTTTCGGTTGGAAACGAGATTGAGGGCTACCAGAAAAGCCCGCTCAGCAACTGGATTCCGATCCGTGTGACCGAGCAGTCGCGGCTGCGTGACTTGAGTGGAATCGAATCGTACGTTGGAAAAAATGCCGGACAGATCATCAAACGAGGTAGCAGAGCGGCGACAGCAGTAAAGATGACTCCGTCTGACGGCACTGTGATCGTGTCTGAAATTGACGGTCCCGTTCTGACGCGATCATCGTTCGGCTTCGGGCAGGTCACGTTTCTGGCCCTCGATCTGGATCGGCCGCCATTATCGGACTGGCCGGCGACATCGTTGCTGGTGCAGAAACTCATTTCCGAATCCATGTCACCAGTCGCCGGTGCATCGTTGGGTGGCAGAGCGCTGACGCACAGTGGAATCACTGATTTGGCGACCCAATTGCGAGCGGCCCAGGAGCAGTTTCCAAGTGTTGATCGGCTTTCAACGTGGGCCGTCATGGCGCTGTTGGCGACCTATCTGCTCGTGATTGGCCCAGTCGACTATCTGCTCGTTCATTACATTCTGCGTCGGCCTCAATTGACGTGGGTCACGTTTCCCGTGACGGTTTTGATCGCAGTCGGGTTGGCGCTATGGGGGGCGGTAGCGACGAATGGCAGTCAAATGCGGATCAATCAGATCGACCTCGTGGACGTCGACGGCAGTTCGCAAATGCTGCGATCGAAATCATGGTTGACAGTCTATGGTTCTCAGACGCGCCGCTACCGCGTCGACGTTCGGCCGACATCCATCGTCCAAAAAACAGATGCTGCTTCTGCATCGCATGCTACGGATGTTGTCGGCGAACCCGTTCGCGTGACCTGGAATGGAATCCCCGAAGAGGGCTATGGCGGGATGTATCGGCCTGCCGGTTTTGAGATCGCGCGACCGAGCTATACGTTCGCTCGGCAGGCGACAGGAATCAACGATTTGCCCATTTCGATTTGGTCCACGAAAAACCTTGAAGCAACGTGGATTGAACGCGGCCCACAGATCGTCGAGAGCGACCTTCGCGCGACAGACGCCGGTCAGTTGACAGGAACGATCAAACACCATCTGATCGCACCAATTGAAGACTGGATGGTTGCCTTTGGGAAGAGCGTCTATCATCCGATGTCGGTTGAAGCCCATCCCGAACGTCGCAAGATCATGCCGGGCAGTTCACTGGCGGTTTCGTCGCGCGCGCCGGGCGTGCAGCAGCGAGAGCTGGCCGGTTATCTGATCGGTCTCAGGCGAAGTTATGATGAGAACGTCAAGACATCGGGCGACCGAATTCTCATGGAGCAAGACACGTACGATCCGTCGGCGCGCGAACCGGGTGATATTCTGCGAACTTTGACCTTTCACTCGGTCGCAGGTGGCAGTGAATATACGCACCTTGAAAACAACGCTCTTCGGGCCTTGGAACATTCTGACCTATTGCGAACCAACCGAGCTGTCTTGTTCGGCAGAATATCGACGGCGACTGCCGCTGTCAGCCTCAACGGCGAATCGAAAAGTCCGGATCGTCACAGCGCGTATGTACGAATTGTCTTGCCGGTGAAGGCATTTCGTAGTTCCGCAGATGCTGGGAAACGTCCTGACCGATTGATCAAACGGCGCCCAATCGATTTTTCGGAGAGCGACAGGCGCGATCGGTAGACCCTACTCGACGATTCACCCCACGTGCAGATCTCAAAGAGTCTCACGATAGAACCGAAACAAATTTCACATCGGAATCGCACCGTGATTGAAACGCGGAAGTTGACGAAACGATATGGCAAGCTGATCGCGGCGAACGAGATCAATCTTGAACTCGAATCGGGCGACGTCTTTGGTTTCATCGGCCCCAACGGGTCGGGCAAGACGACGACTATGCGGATGATCGCCACGCTGTTGAATCCCGACTATGGCGAAGCGTACGTCTGCGGGAAGTCGATCTACACACATCCCGAGGAAATCCGCCGGCTTGTGGGGTATATGCCCGACTTCTTCGGCGTCTACGATGACATGACCGTCATCGAATATCTCGAGTTTTTTGCCTCGGCGTACCGCATTAACGGTCCCCAGCGGCGAAAGATTTGCGAGGAGAAACTCGAACTCGTCGACATGTCGTTCAAACGCGACGCGATGGTCAATCAACTCTCACGCGGGCAAACGCAGCGCATCGGCCTGGCACGGGTTCTACTGCATGACCCCGAAGTGTTATTGCTCGACGAGCCGGCCAGCGGGTTGGACCCTCGGGCTCGCATTGAAATGCGAAACCTGATCAAGCAACTTGGGGACATGAAAAAGACGGTCATTGTCTCGAGTCATATTCTTCCGGAACTGGCCGATGTTTGCACTCGAGTTGGGATGATCGAAAAAGGCAACCTGATTGTCGACGGTAAAGTCGACGAGGTTATGAAGAAGGCACGTGAAGCATTGGTGCTCTACGTCCGGGTGACCGATAACTCTGAAAAGGCGGCCTCGCTACTGGAAAGTCACGAGGTGACAAAATCGGTGTCGATAGAAAGCGACACAATTCTGCTCACGCTCAACAAGAACGTCGACGACTACAGCATGTTGCCGTCGCTGTTGATCGAAAGCGGCTTCAAAGTCAAGCTGTTCCGTGAAGAAGAAGTGAACCTCGAAACGGCCTTCATGGAATTAACCAAGGGCAAACAGCAGTAGCCGCCGTCAACCGATGCGCAGGGAGGACGGCTCGCCCGCGCCGTCGAATATGGCTGCACCGGCCCGTTTCTCACGCATCAGTGAGTCATCGAAAGTCCGCGACCGCCTATGAGAGAACGGCGGTGAGCGCGTCGGCTTTGATCATCTCGCGCGGCTGGTTGAGGTGGTTGTAGATCACGCGACGCGGGTTGAGGCCTACGCTGTGATAGACCGTGGCCAAGAGATTCTGGGGATGAACCGGGTTCTCGATCGGCGCCGAGGCGGTCTTGTCCGACTTCCCATACACGTGACCGCGCTTGACGCCCGCGCCGGCGAGCACCGCAGTATAGCAATAGGGCCAATGGTCGCGGCCGTCGTTGCTGTTTGAATTGCCCGATGTGCTGACGCCGCGCTTCGGACTGCGGCCAAATTCTCCAACCGCGATCACCAGCGTCTCGTCGAGCAGCCCTCGTTCTTCGAGGTCGGCAATTAATGTGGCCAAACCAGAATCGAGCATCGGCGAGTTTTGCGTCTTCATTCTCTTGGCCAAGCCGGTATGCACGTCCCACGAATGATTGTCGGAGTTAGCCACCTTGGGCCAGTTCACCTCGACCACGCGTGTGCCGGCTTCGATGAGACGGCGCGCCAACAGGCAACTCTGACCGAATGTGTTTCGACCATACCGGTCCCGTGTTTGGGGTGTTTCAGCCGACAGGTTGAACGCTTCACGAGCCCGGCCCGAAAGAACCAGGCTGAGTGCCTTATCGTAGTACTCGTTGAGTGCGTAACCAGCGACCGCTCGGTCGAGATCCTTGAGACCGGCGTTGATTGTGTCGCGAAGCTTCGCACGACGCTCGAGCCGGGCTAGGGGAACCTCCTTGCGCAGGGCAAGATCTTCGACGTTAATCTTGTCCATCTTGTTCATGTCGAGGTCGTCACCGGGCGGGTACAAGTAGTACGGGTCGTACGCACGACCCAGGAACCCGGCGGTGCCCGCCTTGCCGATGACGCTGCTTTCCTGAAGAGGGCGAGGCATCATGACGTACGGCAGCATGGGAACTTCGGGTGGCTTGCTCTTGATGATATTGCAACCAAAGTTGGGAAAGTCTTTGGGACTCGGAGGCTCCAACTGCCCCGACGGGCTGACCTTATCCGCCGTGTAACCGGTCAGCATCTGGTAAATGGCCGCCGTGTGGTTAAACAGGCCGATGGGCGTATAGCTCATCGAACGTATCATCGTCAGCTTATCATTGACCTGCGCCAGGTGGGGCAGATTCTCAGTGAATTGGACGCCGGGAAGTTGTGTGCTGATGTTGGAAAAGACGCTCTTAACGTTATCCGGCACGTTTTCCTTGGGGTCCCACAAGTCGAGATGGCTGGGCCCGCCTTGCAGGTAGCAGAAGATGACCCGCTTTGCTTTGCCGAAGCCGGGGCCTCCGTAGCGCTCGCCGTCCGCCGCTTGGGTGGCCTCCGAACGCAGCAGGTTCGGCAAGCTCAAGCCGAGCGCCGCCGAACTCCCGATCCGCAGCAGATCTCGTCGCGTGTAACCGTCGCACGTGTCTCTGCCGCCTCGTCCGGGAATGACCAACATGTGCATCGCCTCCGATTTGAGCACTGAGCACGAAAAAATAGAGAACCCGAGACCGCCACTATACCGTCCCCAATCACCAAATGTCAATGACTTCCCAGGACTTACGTCGACGATTCGGGGCTCGATCATTCTAAAAAGACGGGGGAAGAAGCTGTCCTATCGCGGACACCGAGGCGTGTCGCGCGCCCGACGATCCAAGACGCTGACATTTCGGATCACTCCAAACGAGCGGCCTTCCGCTGCACCGGACAATGAAAACGTCGCCATCTTCCAACAGCGCCTCTCCGGTCCGCGACGACGCCGCGCGTAGTTTGAAGTCTTTTGCCCGTCACAAACTCTCCGCCGTTGACCAGACGATGCAAAAGTTGCGGCGCTTGAGTCAGCAATGTCCCACGTGTGTCACAACACTTGATCCAACCATCGCTCGGCCCTGGCGGTCTACACGGTTTTGGTAAGACATGTTGTGAACTTGTTCCGGCTGGGCAATTCTCTCCGAACGGGCAGTATTGAATCATTAGGCAGATTCTGACAAGTCATGATGGCAACGGGTTTTACATCCAAAAACTGACGTGTTCGCGAATGCGATCGCCAACCGTATTCCAGATTTCGCTGATAAGCCGCGCGTCCGATGTCGATGATTGATGTTCTGGACGGACCGAGCACGCTCAAACGGCTAAACCAAGTCCGTCGAAAGTGTGTGATGGAAAAGGGTTACCCTCACCGACCGGACATTGAGTTTCCGGCCATTCGCCGTCACCTGCTGTATCTACGGGGAAACCAAGCATTTCGCCAACATGAGTGATCATATAAACACGTTCACCAAGTGGCGGGCTTGACGACGGGATGGGCGTTACATAAACTAAGGCGAATGTGACGCGAAGGGAATTGCTCAATTGACCCACCTGACGACCCCACCGGCGACGCTTCAGCGGAAGAAGCGATGAACCGCCACAGTTGACAACCCTACCGGAAAATCTCATTGGTTTCCGCCCGAGCGTGGGAACTCCTACCTGAGATTTTTTGCTTGCCCTCCTACCGTTGGAACCGCCGCTACGGCTAACGACCGCTGCGGGGCTGCTAGAGCACACCACACGACAGCACATACCGAATCCACATACGAGATCGGCACGCCATGTATACGTCCCAGACTCTCGCTCAGGTTCCAGCACTCGATGCTGCGGCCTTGCGAGTGGCGAGAGAGGCCCAAGAGACGCACGGAAGGATTGATTCCGTCGCGGCTCATCTCGGGTTCTCGAACGCGGATGAGGCGCTCCAGGCGGTCGGCAGTACGCTCGGATTGGATGTCGTCGACCTAAGCTGTGTCGAAGTCGACCTGTCTCTACTGGAAAGTTTTCCGGCAAAACTGATCCACCGGTTCTCCGTCTTTCCGCTGAGGACAGAAAACGATTCGGTCGTGGTCGCGACAGGAAATCCCTTCGACCTGCATGCCATCGATGCCGTCAGCGCCGCATCGGGGCTGAGCATTGTACAGGTGTTGGCGTCACCCGACGAAGTGGCCAAGCTCATCAAGACGCACCTAGGCGTCGGGGCCGAGACAATCGACGGGTTGATGGCCCAGAACGTCGAGGACACGGGCGACGTCGAAGTTCTCGAAGAGATCGAGTGGGACACGTCCGAAGCGTCCGAAATGGCGCAGGAAGCATCGGTCGTCCGCCTGGTCAATGAAATTCTAGCCGAAGCCGTCGAGGGGCGGGCCAGCGACATTCACCTCGAATCGCAAGCGAACGGGATGAAGATTCGCTATCGAATCGACGGCATCCTGCAGACGCAACCGATTCCGCCCGAACTGAACCGCTTTCAAGCTGCCATCATCAGCCGCTTGAAGATCATGGCAAAGATGAACATTGCCGAAAAGCGGATACCGCAGGACGGCCGCATCAAGCTGAGGATTTCCGGTCGCGAGGTCGACATTCGTGTCTCGATGATTCCCATGCTGCACGGCGAAGGCGTCGTGATGCGTGTGCTCGATAAGGACCGGATGAACTTTTCGCTTCGCGGCATCGGCATGGATGAGGACATCTACGAGCAGTTCGGCGGCCTGATCAGTTTGCCACACGGGATTGTTCTGGTGACCGGCCCGACGGGATCGGGAAAAACCACCACGCTCTACAGCGCCTTGAGCGAGATCAAAGACGAAGACACAAAGATTATCACGACGGAAGACCCCATCGAATACCAACTCGAGGGGATCAACCAGATTCAGGTTCATTCGAAAGTCGGGCTGACGTTCGCCGCGAGTTTGCGTGCGATCTTGCGGCACGACCCGGACGTCGTACTGGTCGGCGAAATCCGAGACTTCGAAACCGCCGAAAACGCGATTCAAGCTTCACTCACCGGACACCTCGTCTTCAGCACGCTGCACACCAACGACGCCGCCAGCGCCTACATGCGATTGGTTGACATGGGCGTCGAGCCGTTCCTGGTGAGCAGCACAGTCGAAGGCATCATGGCCCAGCGCCTCGTTCGAACACTGTGTAAGGAATGTTGCGAGAAATACGAACCACATCACGAAGACCTTCCCGCCGACTTCCCGATGGACGAGTTGAAGAACAACGGCGGCAAGCTTCATCGCCCGGTTGGGTGTCGAGCTTGTCGCACAACGGGTTATGCGGGCCGCATAGGGTTGTACGAACTGCTAACGGCGAACGACGAGATACGGCAACTGGCGACTGAGCGAAAGTCGTCGACGATTCTGAAGCGAGCCGCGATGAAAGCCGGCATGCAGACGCTCAGGCAGAACGGCTGGCGAAAAGTGTTAAGCGGTAAGACAAGCGTGGATGAGGCGCTGCGTGTCACCAAGGTGGACTGAAACAGTTCGCGTTTTCGATTGATAAAGAAATGGCCGAGTTTGCATACACAGCCCGCAGCATGACGGGCGAACAGGTAGCTGGTTCCATTTCCGCCGGGAACAGGCGGGAGGCACTCGCTGCGCTGGGCGAACGCGCCCTGTTCCCAATGGCGGTTGACGACGCAGCTCCCGCCAAGCCGGCTTGGCGGCCGGTAAAGAAGATCAAAACGGAACTGATTGCTTCGAACCTGACGCAATTGGCCGACCTATTGCAAAACGGTGTTCCGCTGTTGGGGGCACTCAACGTGTTGGTCGAACAGGCGGCCCACCCGGTACTGGCGGAAGTGTTGGCCGATGTTCGCGATCAGGTCGTCGAAGGGGCTCCGCTCGAAGAGGCGATGGAAAAGCATCCGCAGGTCTTCGGTGATCTGACGGTGAGCATGGTCCGCGCCGGTTCGGAGGGCGCATTTCTCGAGGACGCACTCAAGCGAACGGCCGACTTTCTGGAGCTCCAAGAAGAACTCAAGGGCCGCGTCACCGGAGCGATGGCTTACCCGGCATTCTTGGCGGTGGCCGGGTTTTTGGTCACTGTGGTGCTGGTTGTGTTCTTCGTGCCGAAGTTTGCCGAGCTGTACACCCAACTGGAACAAAAAGGCGGGCTGCCGACGGCGACCGTCGCCCTGTTGTGGCTAAGCGACACTCTGGGGCGTTATGGCGTGCTGTTGATTGTCGGAGCCGTCGGACTGACAGGTTGGGCTCAAAAGGCCATTCAACGACCGCGCGGTCGTGAGTTGGTCGATCGATGGAAGCTGAAATTGCCGGTAGCGGGGCCGATCTTTCTCGGTACAGCCGTTTCCCGGTTTTGTCGCGTGTTGGGTACGTTGCTGCGAAATGGCGTGCCCATTCTTCGAGCGCTGGAAATCAGCCAGTCGTCCACCGGGAATAGTGTATTGGCGAAGGCAGTGAGCGAGTCGGCCGAGAATGTCAGCTCCGGCGACACGCTTTCAAAGCCATTGGGTGCGTGTGGGCTGATTCCGCCGCCGGTGATGGCGATGATTCGCATCGCCGAAGAATCGAACAATCTCGAAAATGTACTCATCAACGTGGCCGACGGAATCGACCGCAAGATCAACCGTCAGATGGACATTATGGTCAGGCTCGTCGAGCCCGTCATGTTGATGATCATGGGAACGGTCATCATGTTCGTGCTGGTAGCGCTGTTGCTGCCTGTGTTCGACATGAGTTCAACGATGTAACGCAGCGGGCATGACCCGCATGGTTTTCAAGGAAACGAATTTTGAAGGGGATGCAAACAATGAAAAATCTCAGGACAGTAACCAACAATAGACGATCTGAACGCTCTGGATTCACGCTGATCGAAATGCTCGTCGTGTTGGCGATCCTGGTGCTCCTGATGTCGATGGTTGGGCCGAGAATTCTTGGCAGCCGAAAGAAAGCCGACATCAGCACCGCCAAAACACAAATCGGAATGCTGGAAGCTTCGCTCGAGCGTTATGTGCTCGACACGCGAACGTATCCGTCGACCGAAGACGGTTTGGTCGCGCTGATCGAAGAGCCCTCGGATGAAGACAACGGCAAGAACTGGGACGGTCCTTACATCACGAAGTCCAAAATTCCCAAGGACCCTTGGGGCGGCGACTACCAGTACGAGTTTCCGCCGAGCCACGGCAAAGATAAGGACACACCGGAAATCTGGTCGACCGGTCCCGACGGCGAAGAGGGGACCGAAGACGACATCGTGAGTTGGGTTGACGAAGACGAAGACGCCGTCGAAAGCGACGAGTCGTAGCCAACAGGGACCAACCGGCCAACTGCTGCAATGAGTGCTGCGGTGGTGGGCCGGCCAAACGGCTGCGAGGTTGCGGAAAATTGACTCTAAGCTAGATGGGCTGGGTGTTATCGTGAAACGTTTGAAATGCCGCGCTCGGCGTCGAAGCGGGTATACGTTGATGGAGATGTTGCTCGTTCAGGGAGTGATCGTTTCGTTGGTCGCCATGGGGTGGCCATCGCTTCGCACGTCGCTGGACAAGAACCGTCTGCTCGAATCCGCCAAGCAAGTTCGAGTCGAGCTGGCTCGCACGCGGCTCGAGGCAATCGAAACCGGACAGACGCTGCAATTTCGTTACCGGCTCGACGACGACCAGTATGAAATCAGCCCGGTTCAATTGTCTTCGACGCGGATGCGAACAACGCTGGTTTCCGATCGCGCGTCAGAAGCATCGTCTTTCGACGAGAACGCGCCAGGCGATGACGCGACGTTCAACACGCTTCCCGACGGAATTACGTTTCTCGATCCCGATTCGCTCGACGAGTCTTTCGAGAACGTCGATCGGGACCAGACGGAAGAATATTCCAAGGTTGATGACGATACCGAATCCGAGGGTTGGTCCTCGCCGGTCGTCTTTTATCCCAATGGCAAAGCATCAAACGCGCAGCTCTTGCTGGGTGGTGACCGTGAATACCACGTTCAGGTCGCCGTTCGCGGCTTGACCGGAAAAGTCACCGTGGGTGATCTCCAGCGCGACGAGGATGATGACAAATGAAGCCGTCTGCCAGTCGGACGGGATTCTCATTGCTGGAAGTGCTCATGGCCACGAGCATCCTTCTGGGCAGTGTCATTGTGCTCGGTCAACTCGCCGACATCGGTAGAAAGGACGCTGCCAGCGCCGAAGATCGCGCCATGGCGCAAGCTCTATGCAGTGCCCGCCTCAACGACATGTTGGCCAGCATCGAGCCAATCGAGGAAATCGACGACCAGGAAATCGAAGAACGTCCGGGTTGGATTTACTCGGTGACCGTCGATCCCGTCGCTGATTGGCCGGGGCTGATTGCCCTGAGTGTAAGCGTTTCACGCGAGGAAACCGAGCCGGGCAGCCCCAGTCATTTCACGTTGGTTCGCTGGGTTGCCGACCCGGAACGAAGTCCATCAACGACTCCGTTTGTTGGCGGTGTCTTGTCACAGTCAGACTTCTTGCCGGGAGGTCTCGCACCGTGAGAGTTCTCGCTCATCATGCTCGCCAAGCGCCGCGCGCCCAACCAGTTGCTCCCGATCGGAACCGCGCCGGCTTCACGTTGATGGAAGTTCTGCTGGTTGCCATGCTGTCGGTCGTGCTGATGATGGGGCTATGGAGCCTATTCGGTACCTACCTGAAGCTGTTCAGTTCCGGCGAGGCACGTGTCGAACGATCACAGCTCATGCGGGCTCTCGCGCGTCAATTCGCCGACGACTTCAACAGCGCAATCCAAGCTCCACCGCGAAAGCTGCCCGCGTCACAATCGCGATCAACATCGCATTCCAACAGCGACTCGTTCAGCTCCCCTTCGACGTTTGAGTCGACACCATCGGTCATGCTCTCGGAAACTTCGAATGTCGCACCGTCCGGCCCTCAGTTCGGACTGATGGGAACCGATCGCACGCTACTGCTAGAGGTTTTGCAGTCCGCGCCTTTGCCTTGGGAGACAGGTGGGTCGGCCCCCTCGTGGGATGGGCTGGAATTCTCCACCGAACCCCGTGCCCCGGAATTCAAAACAGTTTTGTACACGTTCGAAGAGCCTCGCAAGATCCAGCCCGCTGACCGCAAACCGGCGCCCGGCTTATTGCGTCGTGAGATCGATTGGGAGACTCGGATCGGCGCCATCGGAGGGCAGACGGCCGTCTCGGGATCGAATTCCAACGCAGAGGACGACATCGGCTTCCAGAACGGATTTCCCGAACTCTCGGCCGCTGATCTCGCTGCGTCCGACGTGCTCGACGATCGTATCATCTGGGCGCGCGAAGTCGTGGCCTGTCGTTTTCGCTACTATGACGGGACCGGTTGGACCACCGAGTGGGATAGCTACGAACGAAAGTCAATGCCCGTCGCTGTGGAAATCAGCTTTCGGCTGCGCGACGGGGATCGCCCCTCGCCGGAATCGACGAGTTCCGACGACGATGACACCCTCATCGATCAAGAACTGGCGGACGTTGACGACGACGATGACGAATTGAATGAGGCCGACGCGAACGGTGACGACGAAACGGGTGTTCTCGGCCCGACAGAATACCGTCAGGTCATTCATCTGCCGTTTGCTCAACAAGCCGGCGACCGATTCGAGACATCCGCCTTCGGCCTGACAACGTCGACCTCCGGGCGGGAGGCGGCACCATGATGACGCAAAAACGGTATTCGATACGTGCTCGATTGCTCGAACGGAGCCAGTCTCAGCACGCGGACCGTCGTGGAATGGTTCTGCTAATCGTGATGATCGTCGTCGTCATGATCAGCCTAGCCGGCTTCGGCTTCACGGCCCTAATGTTTACCGAAAACAAGGCCGTCAGCCTGCGGGGAGACGAATTGCAACTGGAGCACGTCGTCGCTTCGGGCCGGCAACTCACCACGTTGTTCCTCGATCTGCCGAAGGCCTCGCGCGACGCTGCCGGCGGCACATATGATAATCCTTCTTCGTTTAGCGGAATTGCCGTCGATCCTGATACCGAGTCGGACCGGTTGGCGCGTTTCAGCATCGTTTCCCCACGGCTCGAAGATGGCGAAGTGACCGGCCTCCGTTTCGGCACACAGGACGAATCGACCCGGCTCAATCTCGCCGTCTTGCCATCGTGGGACGAAGCCGCCCCCGGTGCCGGTCAGCGGGCGCTGATGAACCTTCCGGGCATGAGCGAATCGGTGGCCGATGCACTTCTCGACTGGGTCGATGCCGACGACATCAAGCGCCCGCTCGGTGCCGAATCGGACTTCTACCAAGGGCTCAAACGACCGTACTCTGCGACCAATGCGGCACCGAAGTCGATCGAAGAATTGCTGCTCGTCAGGGGCGTCACGCGCGAGCTGCTTTTCGGTCCCGATACGAACCAGAATTTTTTCGTCGATGAGGTGGAAGTGAACCGGGCACAGGTGCAAGGTTTTGCGAGTCCATCCACCGAAGGGCGACCGTGGTGTGAACTCTTGACGGTTTACTCGGCCGAAGGAAACCAAGACCCGCACGGCAGACCCCGCGTAAACCTGAACGATGACGATGGCACGCGATTGAAGCGGTCGCTCTCAGAAGTTTTTCTCGATGAATGGGTTCGCTACATCATCGCCTATCGGCAATTCGGACCGTATGTGGGAAGCCTGCCTGCCCCAACGGCTACCGAGACACCCTCGAACAACCAGCCATCGTCCACAGCGGAGTCGGCCGATGACGTCATGGAGCCACTCAAGTTCAAGGTCACGTCCGTACTCGATCTGGTCGATTCACACGTTCGACTGTCTGAGGACCCGCAAGACACTGCGGCGACCGTTCTGGAAAGCCCGTTGCGTTCCGATGCCGAGACATTCCGGGACGACCTTCCCAAGCTGCTCGACTTTGTCACCGTCGATCAGCCGGTCATTCCCGGGCGGGTCAACATCAACCAGGCACCCCGCGAGGTCCTCAGAGGAGTGCCCGGGCTCGACGATTCGCTCATCGATCAGATTATCGCAAGCAGAAACTTGCAGACAGAACATGAGAACACGTCAATGCGGCATGCCGCCTGGCTGCTCGCAGAGCGGCTCATCGACGTGACCAAGATGAAAGCCCTCGACCCCTACATCACTGCCGGGGGAGACGTACACCGAGCGCAGATTGTCGCCTTCTTCGACGAAAAGTCTCCGATCACGCGTTTCGAAGTCGTCGTTGACAGCACCTTCCGTCCGGCACGACAATTGTACTTTAGAGATCTCCGACTGCTGGGACGGGGATTCCCGATCGACGTGCTAGACGTGACGTCCGGTCGAGTCCGATCCCGCGCCAGAGCGACGGGTGCCAGCGAGTTACGACGGCGCTAACGGATGCCGTCGATTGAGCGCATGGACGCCGCTGTAGTCAGTCAAGAGATCCGTCCCGAACGAGCCGACAGTGCTTACGGGCCTGGAAGGAACAGTAAGATGGCGCGAATGCTCGCAACCGAGTGGAGTCAGCACGAGGTTCGTTACGTGCTGGCGTCCGGCGGCGGCGGCAAGCTGAGAATCGAGTCGGTCGGGGCGCAGCCGATCGAATCGGACGAGGCCGGCAACGTCGCCGACGTCAGTCAAGTGCTCGCCAACGTGGTCGCTTCGTTCAAGGCGGCTCGTATGACGACGCTGATTGGCATCGACCGTGCCAGCATCGAACTGTTGCACATGCAATTGCCACCGGCTTCTGACAACGAACTGCCGGTGATCGTCGCCAATCAAGCTCAACGCGAGTCGGCCGCCTTCAACGATGGATCGGTCGTTGATTTTGTTCCCGATGAACTGGTGGCCGGCGAACCACGCAACGTCACCGCCGCTGTCATGGCAGCCGGACGACTGGCCGGCATCAACGGAACATGCGAATCGGCTGGACTGACGCCAACGAAAATGCTGCTTCGGCCGTACGCTTCGGCTTCGCTATTTTTGCAGTTGAACGACAACAAGGACGAGCGATGTCTGTTGGTCAACCTCGTCAACGATGAAGCCGACTTAACGGTCGTCGACGGCGGAAAGCTCGCGTTTTCCCGGACGATCCGGTTGCCGGACCCAGCCGATTCTGAAGCCTGTTACGAGAGGGTCTTCACCGAGATTCCTCGAACGCTCATGCTCGCGCCGCAACACGACAACCGAAGCGACGCGGTGCAGTCGGTGGTCGTGTTCGGGAATGCGGGCGACCATCAGCCACTCATCGAGAGGCTACGTGGCGAATTAAAATCAGACGTACAACACTTCGACGCCTTTGGCGCGCTCGACGCCGACAACAACTCGGTACTCGATGACTCCGGACGCTTTGTACCACTGCTGGGAATGCTGCTCGATGAAGCGCGCGGTCAACGGCACGCAATCGATTTTCTCAACCCGCGCCGCAAGCGCGAACCACCGAATCGAAAGCGCATGTTGGCAACGATCGGCGGGCCCGTTGCGGCGGTTGTACTAGGATTGGTCTATTTCGTCTGGGGTGGATTGGCCGAAGCCGAGGAGGAGATCGCCACTCTCAACGATCAATACAAAGAGCTTGCCGAGACGGTCAAGAGCACCGAGAAGAACCGGCTTTTGGCGGAGGCCATCGCCAACTGGGAAAATGGTAACATCGATTGGCTGGGCGAAATCCACGAGTTGTCACGCGAATTCCCCAGCAGTCGGGACGTGCTCGTATTGCGAATGTCGATGTCGTCATCGCGCGACGGTACGGGTTCGATCACGCTCGACGGCTTAGCGCGCCAACAGTCGGTCGTCCGGCAAATGGAAGACCGAATTCGCGACAAGAACCATGAAAGCCAAACCCGGCACGTCCAGGAACAACAACCGGACGGAAGTTATTCTTGGCGGTTTAGCACAACCGTTCGTGTCGCCCCTTCAAGCGAAGACGAAGAAAGCAAGCAGAAAAACGCTGCCCCTTCCAAAGGGGAGAAGTCATAATGGACGAACGACGCAAAAAGTACCTGTACGGTGCGCTGGCCTTTATCCTCATCGCGATGGCGGGGGATTGGGCGTTTCGAAACGGTTACGAAGAGCCGTGGCGCGATGTCGAAAACCGTCGACAGGACGTCATGGGCGAGATCAAGAAGAAGAGCCGTGAGATCAAAAAGGCCCGCAAAGCCAACGACCAGCTTGCCGTCTGGGAGGGGCAATCCCTTCCTTCGCAGATTGATGTCGCGCGTTCGCTCTACCGGACGTGGCTTCTGGAACGGGCCGAAGCAGTTGGGTTAACCGATCGCAACGTGGAATCGGGTGCTCCCGTGAGCCGAAAGGGGCTCTATCAATCGTTATCGTTCTCGATGCGCGGCCGCGGTTCACCGGAACAGTTGACACAGTTTCTATTTGACTTTTACCGAGCCGACTTTTTGCACCAGGTGCGAAGCATCTCGATCGTGCCACAGCGAAACAGCGGAACGCTCGACCTGAACATGAGTTTCGAAGCATTGGTTTTGGCCCGGGCAACCAATGAAGACAATCTGCCGACCGGCACCTCCGACCGTTTGGCGTTCGATGAGCTGGCTGACTACCGAGCCATCATCGAACGCGACCTGTTCGGCGTCGGCAGCGCCGTCAATGCCGTCGACCTGACATTTTTGACCGGCGTTACCTACGTCGGTGGCCAGCCGCAGGCTTGGTTCGAATTGGGCACCGACGATAAAGTGGTCAAGCTCTCGAAGGGGCAACGTCTCGAGGTCGGTCCGTTTCAAGGGACCGTTGTCGGAATCGAGGGCAACGACGTCGTCGTCGAGTCGGACGGCGAGCGGTGGCTGATGACGATCGGCGAAAACCTCAGCCAAGCCGTCGCGTTGCCGCCTGGACTATAATCGCCGTGGCTAGTGCACCGGAAATGTAACACGACAACTTGCGATCGAACACCTTGGAGTAACCAATGATGAGACCAATTCTCGCGGCCTTTGTCGGCCTGTGCTGCGTAATGGTAGTGACGACGGCTGAAGCTGAAATTCAAGTCGGCACCGGTGTGCGGATCATCACGCCCGACCCGCTACTTCCGATTTCCGGCGGCGTTGGCCCCGGGGCGCCAGCGCGAGAGAAACGAGGGGATCTCGACGCCCGCGCCCTCGTGATTCAAAGCGGCGACGTTAGGGTGGCCTTCGTGAGCCTCGACCTGCTCGGCTTTCCGTCGGTGCTCGGCAACCGCGTCTATGCGAAGGTCAATCGCATTCCCGCTGAGAACATTCTGATCGGCTCCTCGCACACCCACAGCGCGCCCGACTGTTACGGATTCCCCGACGGCCGGGGCGGCCACACCGGCAATCTTGAGTTCATGGACATGGTTTGCAACAAAACCGCCGAAGCCATCAATGAAGCGATCGACGACTTGAAGCCGGCTTCGATCAGGGTGGCAACCGGCGAAGCGCAGGGTAAGATCGCCTACAACTACTATGCACCCGACTTGTACGACCGCCGCATGAGCGTCATTCAGGCTCTCGGCACCGACGACAAACCTATCGCCACGCTGGTGAACTATGCCACGCATCCCGAGGTGCTCGGCGCCGGCGTCGGCATTCTCAGCCCCGATCTCATCGGTCCAATGCGCGACAAGATCGAAGCCGAAATCGGTGGGACGGCCCTGTTCATGAATGGGGCGCAGGGAGGCATGATCACGGCGGACAACCGAAAACTCGACGAGCCTAGCGACGCGGCTCGCGCCCGCTGGCATGATTCACGAACCTGGGACGAGTGCCTGCGGATTGGTCGCCTGATGGCATCCGAGGCCCTACGCATCGTCAAAGACGCGCCGGTCCAGAAGAACCCGACGCTGTTTTGTGACGCGATCGACGTGCGGTTCCCCGTCGACTCCGACGGCATGTGGCAGATCATTCTCGGGTCGCCGCTCAATTACCCTCGAAACAAGGACCGAACGGTCACGTCGCGAATTAACGTGGTGAACCTCGGCAACGCGCAGATTCTCACCATTCCCGGCGAAGCGCTGCCGAACATCGGCTATTACCTGAAACGAAAAATGCACGGCGAGCACAACTTGCTATTCGGACTGACCAACGACGCCTTCGGCTACATCTTGACGAAGGTCGACTTCAACAGCTTCCCCCGCTACGAGTACGTGTCGCGCACGTCGCTGGGCGAGATGACCGGCGAGATCTTAATCGAGAAGTCGCTCGAATTCGTCGACAGCTGCCCGCGAACCGATCGGCTCGAGTAGCAACTCGGACGCCCAGCGACCGGTCAACTTACGCGAGCAAGGATCTGCGACAATGTACTCGCTACACTGTGAGCCGCAGCTGTCGTGACCAATGACATCGAGGGGACATACACACTATGAACACGAGGCATTCAATCTCAGCGTTGTGGATGATGGGCGTAGCGTCATTCATTTACGGATGGATGTTTAGTATTCTCGGCGCCTTTGGCCTCGTGTCGGCGGGATCACTTGTCGTAATGCCTCCTTGCATTTTCCTGGCCGTGTCATTGTGGCACGTGATTCGCGTGGTGAAGATGTTTGAAGAACGAATCGCGAGCCTGGAGTCGGTGAAGCCGAACGTTGACCCGAGTGAATTGTCAGAGTCCGCCGCACACTAAGCCATCCGTCGTGTCTTGCCTATGCCCTGAAGGCCGACGGCAGTTCTTTTTGTCTGCCTCGCGAGAACATGTCCATGCGATTCCCGCGAGCGGATGGCACTCACGTTGACGCAAACTCGAAGTAAGCCGCCTCACTAAGCCTCGATCGTGATATGCGACGCGAACTCGGCGTCGGTTTCGGGGAAGTCGTCGCGTTGATGGACGCCTCGGCTTTCGGTGCGGGCTGTTGCAGTCGCGATGATGAGTTGGGCGACGAGCAGCATGTTTTGTAGCTCCCAGCCGGCGGGGTCTTCGAATTCGCGCTGCGCGACGTAGCGGTCCCAGAAGCCGACCTGATCGGCGGCCTGTTCGAGGCCGGAGGCGTTGCGCTCGATTCCGACGTGCCGCCACATGAGGCTCATCAGCGAATTGCGGACGTCGGCCAGGTTGAGTTCGTCATCATCGCGGTCGGGTGTCGTCCAACTCGACGAGACAGGCGACGCGGTGAAGTGATCGGGTTGACTGTGGGCCGCCTGCGAGGCGCCGATTCCGGCACGCAATCCGAAAACCAATCCTTCGAGCAGACTGTTCGAACCGAGGCGGTTGGCTCCGTGCAAGCCGCTGGCGGTGGCTTCACCGGCTGCCCATAGGCCGGGCAACGTCGATTTGCCGTGCTCGTCGACGGACAACCCCCCAATGACGTAGTGCGCGCCGGGACGGACGGGAATCTGATCGCGGGCGATATCGAGGCCGAACTCAGCACAAACGTCACGAATGTGCGGGAATCGCCGCGCGATGAAGTCGGCGTCGAGATGCGTCAAGTCGAGATAGACACAGGAACGGCCGGTCTTTCTCATTTGAAGTGTGATGGCGCGGCTCACGACGTCGCGAGGAGCGAGTTCCATCTCGTCACAGTAGTGCTCCATGAACCGCTCACCGTTAGAATCACGCAGATAGGCTCCTTCCCCTCGGACCGCCTCGGAGATCAAATGCCGGGAGCCGCCGGCGATATACAACACCGTCGGATGGAACTGTATAAACTCCATGTCGCGCAACTGGGCGCCGGCGCGAAACGCCATCGCGTGCCCGTCGGCGGTCGCGATCTCGGGGTTCGTTGTTTCGCGGTACAGCCGCCCGCCCCCGCCGGTGGCCAAAACCGTTTGCTTGGCCCAGATATACATCATGCCGCGCTGTTGGCTCCAGACGAGCGCCCCGCGACAGGTGCCCTCGTACGTCAGCAGATCGACGGTAAATGTCTCCTCGTGTATCTGATACGCATCCCGCTCTTCGATCGTTTCGCACATCGCCCGCATAACTTCTTTGCCGGTGGCATCCCCCAGCGCGTGGGCGATACGGCGATGGCTGTGGCCTCCTTCGCGGGTGAGTGCGAGCGTGCCGTTAATCGCGTCGAAGTGAGCGCCGTAGGAGATCAACTCGCGGATGCGCTGGGGCGCTTCGCGGACCACCATGTCGACGATCTCTTCGTCACACAGCGACTTGCCGGCGGCAATGGTGTCGGCGGCATGATTCGCAAAGTCATCGAGCGGATCGAGAACGCCGGCGATCCCGCCCTGTGCATAGGCGCTGTTCGACTGCTGCAGCGCATCTTTGGTGACAACGGCAACCTGTTGACGCGGGTCGACGGCCATTGCCGCGCGAAGTCCGGCAATGCCGCCGCCGATGATCAATACATCGACAAAACGGTGCGGCACGCGCTTGGGGTCGAAACGTGTGAGGTAACGGCGTTTCGGGCTGAGCTTCAACGATTTCACAACTCAGATTCCCGCATTGCCCGTCATGTTGCCGCGAGCCGACGATGTCATCGTTCTCCGACTCGCTCTAAATCGTCATCCCCGTGAATCCCCCGTCGACGACGATATTCGCCCCTGTCAGAAAACTGCCCGCCTTGGGCGAGGCCATCAGCAATATGGCGCCGGCCAGTTCTTCGGGTGAGCCGAAGCGCTGCATGGGCGTGTGTCGCATGATGCTTTCGACGCGATCCGGCGTGAGCACTTTCCGATTTTGTTCAGCCGGGAAAAAGCCGGGTGAGATCGCGTTGACGCGAATGCCACTCGGCGCCCATTCGCGAGCCAGGTTTTGTGTGAGGTTGATCACAGCCGCTTTGGTCGCCGCGTACGTGTACACTCTCGAAAGAGGCGTGATGCCGCTGAGCGACGCAATGTTGATGATCGAGCCGGGCGTTTGTCTTTCGAGCATGAATTTTCCGAATACCTGGCACGCCAAGCGGACACCGCTCAAGTTGATGCTGAGAATTCGATCCCACTCGTCATCGTCGATTTCGAGAAACGGCGTTGCCGAGTTCACCCCAGCCCCATTGATCAACACGTCAGCCGCGCGTCCCTCGGCCGCGAGCCGAGCGACGACCGCTTCAAGATCATCGCGACTCGTTGAATCAGCGGCGACAAACTCGGCGCTACCTCCCTGGTCCTCGATACTACCGACGCGATGAGCACCGTTGTCGGCGTTGCGGCCGACGATGAGCACGTGCGAGCCTGCGCCGGCGAGCGCCTCGGAAAACGCGCCACCCAACACGCCAGTTCCGCCGATCACAATCGACGTCGTGCCTTCGAGGCCGAACAGATCACGCAAATAGTTCGCAGAGTTCATACGGTGTTTTTCAAAATTGGCTCAAGTAGGAGTCGTCCTGAAACCTTTGGTTGGCTCAAATACGACTTGAAATCAAACGTCGATGTCACCCACAACCGGATTTCAGCATGGGTGCTCGTCAGATCAATTGCGCGCAACGTTCGTGTCGCTCTCAACCGATGAATTCCAAGTCGACCGGGTTAGGGATCACGCCGGCCTCGTAGCCCCTCTCCAAGAGTTTCGCGACCGCTTCACGCCCGCGTTGGCCGAAGTCGAGCGTCCAGTCGTTCACGTACATGTCGACAAACGTGTCCGCCTTTGACCGATCGAGATCGCGGCCGTATTGCAGGGCATATGCCAAGGCTTCGTCGCGATGATCGAGACCGTACTGAATGCTCTGTTTGAGCAGCACGGTCACGTCGTTCATTGCTTCGGGGCCGAGGTCTTTGCGGATCGCGTTGGCCCCCAACGGCAGCGGGAGGCCGGTTTCATCCTGCCACCATTTTCCCAGGTCGACGATCAAATTGAGGCCTTGATCGGCGTATGTCAGTTGCCCCTCATGGATGATCAGTCCCGCGTCGGCCTCTCCCTTTTCAACGACGTTGAGAATCTCGTCGAACGGTTTGATTTCGTATTCGAATTCTTCACCCAACAGCAACCTAAGCGTCAGGAACGCGGTCGTCAGCTTTCCCGGAATCGCAATCTTCTTGCCTCGTAGGTCCTCGATGGTTCCGGCGTTACGGGCGACGACCATCGGCCCATAACCGTCACCCATGCTCGCGCCACAGGCGCACAACGCGTAGGTGTCGGTCATGTAGGCATATCCGTGCAGACTCACGGCGGTCAGTTCCAATTCGCCCTTGAGCGCCCGATGGTTGAGCGTCTCGATATCCTGGAGCGTGTGCGTGAATGCGTAGTTCCCGGTGTCGATTTTGTCGTTCGCCAGAGCGTGAAACATGAACGCATCGTCCGGGTCGGGGCTATGCCCGACGTTGATGCGGGTCGTCACTTGTGTCATATCAAAAAGCTCCTGTATGTTTTCCGGGCCGGCCGCAGATTTTGAGAGCAGCGCCACTACTTCTGTGGATGCGAGAATAATGTTGGTGCAAGGTCTCAGGTTACCTGTTGGCCCGTAGCCCTGCAACCACCGCTGAGCGGCTCGCGCGGGCCGTCGAGTTTTGTCGTCATCGACGTCGAATAAACGTGCGATTCGCGGTCCAGTCGATAGAATACGTTGAACGGTCACCACACGGCGAACATTCCTACATCCGCAGGAACTTCTGGGAGTTAACCATGAACAGACAACTGATGACGCTCGGCACGTTGGCCATTGTCCTGTCTACCGGCCCGGTCTGGGCGGCCGACGACGAGAAACCGGCAGCAAAGTCGGCTCCGCCCCAAGCCGATCAGCTTCCTTTCGTCGAGCCGCCGGCGGCATTCGATAGGCTCAGGAAACTCGTGGGCAAGTGGGAAGGGACGGAGGACACCCCGGACGGCAAGAAAAAGGTGGCCGTCGAGTATCAACTCACGTCAGCCGGCACAGTGCTCACCGAACGGCTGTTTCCGGGCAAGCCTCACGAGATGTTCACTCTGTATCATGGCGACGGTGACGATATTCTCATGACGCACTACTGCGCGCTAGGAAACCAGCCCCGGATGAAGCTGGCAAAGAGCGGCAATTCGAAGATGCTGAAATTCGTTTTTGTCGACGGCACCAGCATGGAATCAGCCGACGATCCTCACATGCATCAGCTTAAGATGACATTCGTCGACGGCGATCGAATCAAGCACGAATGGGAGTTTCACGCAGGCGGCAAACGACAACGAGTCGTACGGTTCGAATTGGAACGCGTCGCCGAAGCGAAAAAGAAATGATCGTCGCGCTGCGACCTCGACTAGTCCGCTGCACGCCAAAAGCGTCGTCGGCCTGACGACACTTGCTGTCAGCCTGATGGCGCAAATTGAAACGCTTGGTTGCCGGCATTCGCGAGCGCATCAATCTTGCGTAACTCGCATCATCGTTAGTCGCAACGACTTTCGTAACATTCTCCCAATTCGGCACAACATTCCGGCACGGCAGTTGCCTTTTCACGCACGTATCCGTCCTGTCGCCAGTCGAGAACACGGTGTCTCGGTGCGCACGGACCGCGTCGACTCCAATTGGGAAGGACAGTGTCATTATGTTTAAACACCTTGCGACGGCAATCGCCGTCACGGCATCGGCTGCGATGCTCTCAGATCTCACCCCGGCTCAGGATGGACCGATTAGCGCGCTGCGCCCCAACGCGGGAGCGCCGCAAACGCCGAATCTCCCCGTCGTGCCGCCCAACACGCCACCCAACACACCGCCCGCTGCCGGGCCCAATGCGCCCCGTTTGCCGGGCTTCATCGGTAACCAAATCGAGGATGACATTCGCCGGCATAATCGCCGTCGCGGTGTGCCCGTCGTTCCCGGGACACCCAACGCCGGCTTCGACGTGTTCATCGAAGGCGACAGTTTTTGTCCGCTCGACGGCTGCGTGTTTGACGTTTTTCCGGCAGATGTCGGCGTGACGCCGGCGCAGCCCATTAGCCCGCTGCCCTTTTTGGCCGGCAACTTGAACGTCGCCGCCGATGTTCTGTTCGATAACATTCGGTACACGATGAGAGGAGTCGAGTGTTACGACAAACTGCTCGATATCTCCTGGGATCTGATGCGCCGAACCGGGGCCTTGCGGAAGATGGTCAAAGCGAACGCTCCGATCGCCGACGTGAAAGTCGCCGTGGCTGACATCGACCGCGTGTTCCAAGCGCTCGACGCCACTCTGCGGGGGACGCCAGGCAGCCGCTTCGTGGGCCCGTCCGCCGACGAATTCGAACAGGCACTCGTCGAAATCACGGGCGAAGTCAACAGAGTTCCGGCTCCCATCATAACTGACGCACCGCGTTACGACGTGAAGCCGCCGGTACCGCCCCAACAAATCCCGCCGCCGGCACCGATAAAGCCGGGGACGTTCGACATTCCGCTTCCCGGTCAACCGGCTCCGATCCAGCCTGCGTTGCCGGTGCCCGCCCAGCCGAAGCTACAGATTCCCGCCCTCGGCGGACCGACGGCTGGACTCAATCCCATCACGACGATCTGACCGATCGCTGGAATCGGGGCGGTTTGAAAATCGCCGCCGCCAACGGACAATGCCACTGGTTGCCAGGTTCCGCCTGGCAGCCAGTTTTGGCGTTTTCTCACGCGTATTTCAATCGTCCGACGGTCACCGGAGCGAAAACGTAGTTTTCTGATGCAACGGGTGACCCAGTCATTCGTCGAAAGATGCCAATTTGCCCGAGGTGCAACATCGCGTCGGCGAAGGGACCCTGGAGCAGTTGTTCTTCCCGAACGTTTTTCAAAGCAACCCCCTCGGCCAACGAGTCGTCTAAGCGTTGGAGCACCTCGAAGAATCGATCGACCTCAGCAGACCATTCGACCAGCGGGAGTTCGGTCGACTCGGATCGATTCATGAAGGAATGCGCGTAGGTGAGAACACCGTTGATGTGGTTCAGAATCTCGAGAGGCGTTCGTACCGATTCGCAAGGACGAACGGTTGCCGCACTCGACGGCATTTCACTGAGGACATTCGTGCCACGATATGCGAGGGTCGCCAGGAAGTGGCGAAGCGCGTGTCGCATGCCTTCAGGCTTTGTCGGCGAAGGATTTTCATTCATAGGAATCTCCGCCGTTGTGTGTCGTTAACTGAGTCGATCTGCGATCGAGCAGGCGAACAGCGGACACCAAGCCTCGCGCCAACACTGGATGTCCGCACGCGGAAGTGCATTGGCTCAACCACCGTCTTCATCCCGCGTGGTCAACTGGGTATTCGGCTCGAGCTTGATCTGATAGCCACTGTGCTGGAAGACTTCGATGGATTCGCCAGTGTAGTTCACGGAGATTGTCTGCTCTGGTTGATCGTTGATCGAAACAGAAAACCTGTACACATCCGACGAGCCAGAACGGCGATGGAAGTTTCCGGCGATAGAATACCGAAAGTCTTCCGTCTTGAAGCTCGAACGTTTTGGCGTCATCGTCAGTGAAAGGGGCGAATCGCCGATTTGATGACGAACGGCGCCGAGGCCGGCACTCATTCGGCCGTGTCCCCGTTCATCGTAGGTGACGAGCGCCGCGTTAGCATGCTGCGGAGTCTGGACGCGACCGACGAGAGAATAGCCGGCCACCGTACAGATCAACAATCCGAATAGGAATAGGAGCGTCGTCCGCGCTGACATGCTTTCTTCACCTGTTTGCTCAACCGCTCTAACGGTTGGCGGTGCCCTGGTGAATGATGTCCATTTGTGAGATGGCCAATTGTAACGACGCGTCGGCGGCTCGTCTGCCCTCTTCGTATTTCCGGTCGAACAACACCCATTCGCCCCATTGCTTGAGTTTGTCAACGTCTGAAAGGGCGGCGGCGGCAATGGCGACAACGACGGCAACGGCCACCGTCACGCAGCCGATATTTCTGCGAGTCGTTCGGTACATGTCGTATTCCGTTACGCCTGCCCGTTTGAACACAGCTTCGGCAGACTGTGACGCTGAGATGCCGTCGACATAACTCAACGCTGGTCCCCAAGCTCCGCATGGATACGGGTGAATGGTACGCCGACCGCGCCGATTGAACAACGTCTTTCGTTCACCGGAGCGACGGAGCGATCGCCGCCCGTTGGGTTTGGCTGAGAAGTTCTATCCGCTGGTCGCCACGTTCCGCTTTGGGAATGCATCCAACATCTACTCGTCATCGAGTGAATGCTGGATCTCGCATTCCGGATAGAGTTCGCGAATGCCCTCTTCGGTGACTTGGGTCCGTTTTACGTTCACCATCTTCAGCTTGGGCAGATTCGCGAGTTGCCTTAGATCGGAATCCCGAACGGGAGTGTCCTCCAAGATGACCCACTTGAGATCGGGCAAGTCACGTAGGGATTTCAGAGCCGACGACGTACGGTCCGGGCCGAGAACGACATCTGGGACCCTGTCAAAATAGTCGTGGCCCAGCAGCCCGCGCAGAAACGTTGATGGTGGAAGCCCAGGCGGAGCCATCCCCGTGCTAAACGTCGCATGAATCTTGAACCCGCTGACTGCGTAATTTGTATCGCCATTGTAGAGGACTCTGCCGCCGGTCTTGAGAATGGCGGCCACCGCCGCCTTCTGGTCTTGTGCGCGTTTGATTTGCAACGCGAAAAAGCAAGCGGCAACCAGCGCGAACACCGCGACGATAGTCAGCGCACTCGAGCGGACGACGTTGCGCCTGCCAGCAGCCTTAATCGGCGAAACATTTTCATTCATGGGAATCACCGTCGTGGGGTATCGTTAACCGAATCGATTTCCACGGGTTGCCAAGCTCTTCGGCAAATCGACGCGTCTCCGCAATGATCCGCACGAGACCGTCGTGGCTTTGCTGCATTGACCGCAATCCGACCTCAACTTGTCAGTGTGCGTCAAACGAGTTCAGGGATCAATTCGCGGTGATCGAGCAGATACCGCGGGCGGCCATTGGGGTCGATCAGCGTGACGCTGTCGGCGTCGATTCCGAGTTGGTGATAAACCGTGTGGAACACGTGCTGCAGATGCACGGGACGATCGACGGGGCGATCGCCGCGCGGGCTCGTCGCGCCGATGACCTGCCCGTGTCGCATTCCGCCACCGGCCAGGAAGAAAAAGGCGGCCGGCGGCCAATGGTCGCGACCGGCGGACCCGTTGACCCACGGCGTGCGGCCGAATTCGCCGGACATCATGATGATCGTATCGTCGAGTCGACCCCGGGCTTCGAGGTCTTCAATCAACGCCGTCAGTCCGCGACCCAAGAACGGCAGTTCACTTCGCAGAGTGGGAAAGTTGTTGCTGTGCGTGTCCCAGCCGCCCCAGGTGAAGGCGACATACCGCGTTCCGGCCTCGACCAGGCGCCGAGCGACCAGCATCAGCTTGTTCTCGCCATACTTCTTGATCGCGTAACGCTCGACGACTTGTGGATCTTCCTTTTCGATGTCGAGTGCGGTGGCGATCTCGCCCGATGTGACCATGCCGACGGCGCGCTGCGTAAAGCTATCCACAGCATTCATCATTCCGCTACGGTCGACGTCGTGACGGAGCCGATCCAGACCTTTGAGCAAATTCGCGCGATCGTCGAGGCGGGTCAAACTGATGTTGGGGTTCAGCGTCAGGTTGGCCCGGCCCGTTCCATCGGGTCGATACCCTGCGTGAACCTGTCCCAGAAAACCGGGCCGCGTTACGCCGGTTAGGTCGACGAAGGTAGGAGCGGTGCCGCGTGAGGTGACCTGCGCCGGTCCCCACAACTTCGACATGACCGCACCGACGCTCGGCCGGCCGCCCATTGTGTTGAGCGAGTGGACCGACCAACCGGAATCCGACTGCGAATTCTTGTGCTCACCGTTCATGCCCACAATCGAGCGGATGATGCTGTACTTGTCCGCGACGGTGGCCAATTCGCCGAACAGCTCGCAAATCTCGACGCCGGGAACGTTGGTGGGAATGGGGCTGAAGTCACCGCGATAATTGGCCGGCGCCTTCGGCTTCATGTCGAACATGTCGATGTGCGACGGGCCGCCGTAGAGGATGATGTTGATGATCGATTTACCGCTGGCCTGCGCCGCCAGAACGGCTTCGGCCCGCAGCAACTCGGGCAGCGCCATGCCGCCCACGCCCAGGGCTCCGATCTTCAGGAAGCCTCGCCGAGAAAACCCGTCACAGAACCGCCGCCGCCTGCCGAGCAGAGTGAGCATCGTTTCCGTCCTCCTCGATCGGTCGCGCCCGAATCGAAACGGGCACAAGTCAGTGGGAGAGCCGCGTCCTCCACGCCACCGTCGTTCGATCTTCACGAATTGTGCCAAACGGGAGCCGACAAATCAATGCTTTTTGATGTGTGGCGTTGGTCGATTCCTTCCGCCGGCGATCGTGGCCCTGATCTTTTGGCGGCTGGCGTCGCGAAGCGGTCTGAGCTGGCGATGGTCGTTGGCCGCGTGCACGCTCGTCGCCTTATTGGCCGGGGCCTTCACCTCACAAATGCAGTTGCCGCTTGAATCGGGCCAAGGAAGTTTTTCGGTCGGCTTTGGCGTGTTCGCTTCGCCTAGCCCTTTGCAGTGGGCTCAGCTGGCAGTGCCCGCAATGATTGGAGGCGTGTCTGCGTGGCGGTTGGCGTCGGTGAGGCGCATGGCGACGACGATTTAGACCCAAGTGTTTGGCAGTGATGGTGGGTAGCGCGTCGCTCGACCGGCGTGTTCCTGACACATGCCGGGCGCCTCCGCCATTTCACGAGGCGCGCAACACGATCGTGCGATTGCCATTGAAGTGGTCGAGTGAGCTCGAAACAATGGAATGTTGACTTCTCATTCCTATCACGATGCTGGGACGTCGCCAATTCGCTGCATGCCACGCCCGCGGCCAGTCACGACAAATTGCTTCTGCTGGCGGCTTCACAGTTCGATTGCTTGAGCGACAGCGGCAAAGAGCGGCGCGACTGGAAGTATGATGAGCCAGACGAAACCGAATCAGTCGACGGCACGGCGGCAGTTCTGCGGGCTCGTCGTTCTGATTCTATCTGGACTTGTCCTAGTCGCATCGGCTCAGCGGCCGCCACGTCGTCATCGTGCCGTCGGAACGCGCGCGCTGGATCTCGTACCGGCTCGACAAGAATTATCAGCGAACAGCCGACATTCGATTGAAGAAGTCCGTGGACGTCGTCAGGTGTTGTCCAATGGCATTCCCAATCACGCGGTCGGGCGTTTCCCGAACGGCGGAAACCCGCACGTGATTCGCGAACAACGGTATCGCTTTACGTTGCCGGCGGCTCCCGAGCCGGCGGCAATGACGACATCCATCAACCTGGCGGGTCGCCGTGGGCCGCCCAACGTGCCGTTTGGTGTCGCCGTTAACGGCGTGCTTATCGATCCGGGCACGGCGGAGTTCTGGAACGGCGACCGGAGAGGCGGTTGGAACTACGAAGCCCTGGGAGGAGCCGTGCCGCTGGGCCTCGATGAAAACTTCGCGCACGTGCAACCCAACGGCGGCTATCACTATCACGGGCTGCCGACGATGCTGCTTGAGCAGTTAGGCCTCAGTTCCGATAACCATTCCCCACAGATTGGCTGGGCCGCCGACGGTTTTCCGATCTATGCCCGTTACGGATACAAAGACCCCGATGACCCTCGGTCCGGCATCGTGGAGCTTGAGCCGAGCTTTCGCTTGAAAAAGGGAAACCGGCCCGGTGGTGCCAGAGGTCCCGGAGGCCAATACGACGGCACGTTCACAAAGGACTATGAATTCGTCGAAGGTACCGGCGATCTCGACGATTGCAACGGACGGCCTTGCGCCACGCCCGAGTTCCCTGAGGGAATCTATGCCTACTTCCTGACCAAGAAATGGCCGGTCATCCCACGCGCCTTTCGCGGCACGCCCGTCAATCTGCGCGGCCCGCCCCGCCGCCCGCGTTAGTCTCGGACGGGTATCGTGGGTGACGCTCGTTGGTGACATTACTTTTCAAGGAGCAATTACGGGATGAGACAATGGTTCGATACGGGGTCGAAGTAACATGCAGTGACTCTCCTGCGCCGCATCTTCGACTCGACGTAGGTCAACGGCCGGTAAACATCGATCATCCATTCATGATTGAACCTACGGTAGGCCCCTTGAAACAGACCAGCCCGCGACGTGCCCCAACCCAATTGGGTTTCCCAAGCACTGTACTCACTCACCGCAAAGTACGACCCTGCATACGTCGCCAGCAGCAACGTGACGATGACCCACGGGGAGCGGAGTTTTCGGATCGTATCCATGGTGTCGTGATTGTAACGGGACTTTTCAACGGTTGGCGCGGGCGAGGTCGTTTGATCGTGCTATTTCTCAATCCCAGGCGGTCGAACCAGTCGACGGCGATACCGAGAATGGAGCACATACGACACCAGCAGTCCCACGACGATTATCCACGGGGATCTGAGATGTCTAACCGTGTCCATGCCGAGGTGGTTGTACCAGAAATGTCCAGGGGCCGTCACGCTAAATGGGCGGCAGAAGCCAACGGGGTCACCGTACTGCCGCCTATTGACGAAGACTGTTTCTCCGCGCAGCTTTATCTCGACATAGCCTATCGGCGCGTAGAAATCGTACATCCACGCATGCCTGAACGTGCGGCGCTCGCATACGATCGGGTAAGTGGTGCGCACGGCCAATGTTCCATCGAGTTCACTCACTGCGAAGTACGACCCCACGTACGCCCCCCCGACCGTCGGCAACAGCAACGTGACGACGAACCACGGAGAACGGAGTTTTCGAATCGTGGCCATACTGAGGCGATTGTATCAAGAGATTCCAGCGGTTGGCACGGGATTTGAGGGACGGCGCGCAAGTTACATAGTGTTACCCGCGCAATGTCGGATTCGGACCGGCGCAGCAAGAGCCGGCCAGGAATACTCGACGCGTGAGCGTTCTTCGAAAACTCGAATCGGCGACGCGGCTCTTCTTTGCGGCGGCAGGTCGTAACACACCGGTAGGCGGCACTAAGTCGCGCGCGACTCCGCTCTGCGATCGTGCCCGGTTGGGCCGCGCAAATTCACACGGTACGGTGAATCAATCGCCTTCTTCCAATAGGTCTCGAATTTGGACGCCGAGATGATCTCCGCGCCCGGATAAAATTTGCGCCACTTCGGCTTTAGACTAAAGCGCAGACCGGTTAGGTATCCGTATTCATCTCGGGAACGGTCGCGGCTGTAGCACAACACGTTTCCGTTCTTGAATCGATTGATCTGTCGCACTGCCAGTTGATCGCTGGCAACTTCAACGGACACCGTGAACTTACCCCACGACGCCGCAGGCGAACCGTTTGGAAGATAATGCCCGGAAGCGGTGAAGTACCACATTGTGCTCGTTGCTTGTTCGTCCAACAGTTTAGCGAGGCCGTCGCCGCCGCGAGCGAAGCGGACAGCTCGGATGACTCGCGAAATCGTAGAAGCGAGCCAAAATGACGGAACACGAAATCATTGCACGGTTGCGAATCATGGGCGTTCCAATTTCATGTGGCCGTTCATCGTGTGCCGAATTGCTGCGAGTGGAAATCAACAATCAACGTTCAATCTCGCAATTCGGCAACGCCTCTTTGAGCTTTGCGAATCCCTCGTCGGTGATCTGAGTGCCATAGAGCGTTAAGGTTCTGAGTTTGGTAAGACCCTCCAGGTGTGCGAGCCCGGCGTCGGTGATCTGAGTGCCATAGAGCAATAAGGTTCTGAGTTTAGTAAAACCCTCCAGGTGGACCAGCCCGGCGTCGGTGACCTGGGTGTCGGCGAGGAACAGAAACCGGAGCTTGGTCATTCCCTCCAGGTGGACGAGCCCGGCGTTGGTGACCTGCGTGTCGCTGAGCATCAGCGAAAAGAGCTCGGTCAACCCCTCCAAATGAACCAATCCTTTATCGGTGACCTTGGTGCCGTAAAGCGACAACACACTGAGTTGGGTCAACCCTTTCAAGTGCTCCAGTCCGGCGTCGGTGACCTGGGTGCCGGTGAGGTCCAAATTGTGGAGGTCGGTCAAACCCTCAAGATGGACCAGCCCGGCGTCGGTGACCCGGGCGCCGTCGAGCTTCAAGATCTTGAGTTTGGTCAAGCCCGTCAGGTGAACGAGCCCGGTATCGGTGACCTGGGTGCCGCTGAGCCACAATTCTTCGAGCTGGGTCAACCCTTTCAAGTGCTCCAGCCCGGCGTCGGTAACCTTGGTGTTGCGGATGTCAAGCTTTTGGAGCTGAGTCAACCCCTCCAAAACGACCAGCTCGGCGTCGGAGATCTGGGTGTCGGCGAGAATCACCTCACCGCCCTTGTCACTGATTGTGGCTTTACCACCCAACTTTTCGATTTCGGCAATGGACTGCTTCTTAGTTTGAACACCGCCAGTCTTCAACTTTTCGGTTTCACCAATTGTCCGTTGTCCGTTGGTCGCCTTCTCAGACTTATTCGTGTCTCCACACCCACAAGCGCCAAATATGGCAGCGAGCGACAGCACACAAGTGAGACACGAACGGCGGATCGATCTCTTAGCTTTCATGGCGAACACAACTCCCGCAGGATACTGAACGGCGATGTTCACAGACCCGGAGCATATCCGGGAAACATTCATCGTACAACAAAACAACGAGGCGATGTCGAATGAGCCAGGCCCAAACACTCCGCAAGACGCAAGCCGACCCGGCCTGGCGTCGGCTTGTCGGCCAAGACGGACATCTTGGGCAAAACCCTCTCGCACAAATGTTGCGTTCGAAGGGTAACGCGTAGCAAACGTCGTCGCGAACGCACCGTTGGACCGTCTTGTGGTCGTCGCCGACGATGGCGTCACGGTCACTTTCGAATCCGCCACTTCCGAGACCAACTTTCGGTGTCACGGGGCAAACAGCGAGCAGTACCAAGCGAGAAGAAAGAGGAACTCGTCGGACAATTCGATCAGCCACTTCAACGGCAAGTAGACGGTGTTGAGGAGAGTCGTCCACGTTGCGCCGGATATGACACCACGACTCAGAAGTCCGTGGGCGGGTCCGAAGCTGAGCAGGTACACAGCGGTCAACCCGAGCAGCCTTACCGTCCAGCGAAAAACGCGCGAACGATGTTTGGTGTCTGATTCGCCCATGCGTAGATCGTCGTTTCGCAGAAGGATTCTGTTCTGATCGCGCCGGCGGTCCGTTGACTCGATGATATCCTCAGGCGGTGTGACATTCCACGATCGAAAAAGTGATCGCAGGTGAGCTGATGAAAACGCGGAACTGCCATCGACGGCGAGGTGGTTTTGCCCGGCGCGATGTGATTGCTGGCGTATGGGTTCCCAAGCTCTGCTTGGGAACGAGTGAAGTGATGTGCGGCGTTAAGGTCGATCAACGGGTTGGCGAACAATACACCCGGTGACAACCATAACGATTCCAAGAATGCCAAGCGGAACAACAGCAATTGATGAAAGCGTTGCAACGCTGATGTGCTGAGCCAAGTCAGATGGTTTTGGCATTGTCGGGGAATTGCCGATCGAATCGAACGGAAGCATCATGCTGGCAACGGTGATGACAACACATGCGGCAGCCAGAGTTAGTGATGCAATTCCTGACCAGACCAACCATCGCGTTGCACGCGTTTTCGGAGTGGTTGAAGCTGCGTTGCCGGATTCGTAAGGATTCTTAACCATAGGCCGATGAGTTCTAATTCGAACGCACAACGGGGTTATGGTGGACAAGTTGCCGCAAAATAAGGATCATCGCCCGTATTCGCGACGAGCTTCTGCTCTGACTCTTTGTTTTTGACTCTCCGAAGGCAAGAAGATTCTCCGGGAAACACGTTTGTTAGCGGCTATCAGTCAATGTCACATTTCGGAAATGCCTGCCTGAGTTGTTTCACATTTTCTTCCGTGATTTTCGTAGAGTGGACGTCAAGCTCGCGCAGTGCCGGCAACTTGTTCAGCCGTACTGCCGTCGTCCTGGGTTCGACCAACCAGAGTTTCTTGAGGTGAGGCAGACTTTCCAGCTCAACCACAACCATGCGATTGCGTTGGAATTCTAAATCCTCAAGTTTTGTCAAATTGGCCACGTGCTTTAATCCTTTCCCGGTTACTTTGGTATCCCAAAGAATCAATCGTTTGAGCTTCGAAAGACCGGTGATGTGTCTCAATCCATCGTCTGAGACTTGGTTGTAGATCAGATGGAGCCCCTCAAGATGTTTCCAATTCGATATCGCGTTCAAGTCATCATCGTAAAAATTAGTGCCATGAATAGTGAGCCGTTTCACGTCGAGCAAGGGCTTGAGCAGTGCCAGGTCGATGCGGTGTTTTTCGTGTTTAGACTTTCTGCGGATTATCAGATGATTGTCGGTCTTTTGAGCCCAGTAGGCCCAGCCGCCACGTTCGTTGAATTCGCGAATCGCACGCTGTGATTCGCTCGTCGCTTTCTGCTCATGTTCGTCGGCAGACAACGGGAGGCTTGTGCCCAAGACAAGCACGGCGCAGAACAAAACTTTCATGGCGGACGCTCCCCACAATTGTCGAATAGAGGACGTGACCGTCGTCGCACTTGAGGCACTGATTACAGTGGCGCTGACGTTCGACTCGATTGTACAAGAGTCACCAGCTCTTGCACAACTTCACAATTGACGCCGACCTCACACCGGTTGCTCGTTCACATCCAATCGTTCATCAATCAGGAACGGTTCCCGAACACCAGTCCGCCTTCTTCACCCGGTAGAGCACATGTCGGCTCAGGCGATGGCCTTGATCCAACAGCGGGTGGTCGAAGTCGTCGCTTGGATTGTGGGTCATGCCGAGTTTTTCCATCACGCGCCGCGAGGCCAGGTTTTCAGGGACGGTGAATGACACGATTTCCGAGAACCCGCAGCGTTCAAAGCCGAACGTGACGGCGGCCCGAGCCGCTTCGGTTGCGTAGCCGTTGTTCCAATGCGCCGACGCGATGCGCCAGCCGACCTCGACACAGGGCGTGAAGCCGGCTTCGAACCTCGGCACGCCCAGACCGACGAAGCCGATAAACGAGGCCACGCCGGGAACTTCAACGGCCCACAGCCCGAAGCCGTGCTGGGCGTGATGCGCTCGAATGCGAGCTGCCAGTGCGTCGCTCTCGCTTAGGGTGAGCGGTTTCAGGAGATGCTCCATCACCCGATCGTCGGTGTTGAGTTTCGCAAACGCGGGCAGATCGTCATCCCGCCACGCGCGCAGGATCACACGCTCGGTGCGAAGCATCGTCGTCACATCATCGCTTCTCACCGGCTATTGTTCTCAGAAGGGAAAAGAACTGTGATTCCGTAAATCGCATCAGTCGTCTGGAATACGGAGCCCGACATGCCACTCGATGTCGCAAGCCGAGCAACAAAAATAGATCGAATCCCCGGCTTTGATTTTCCGCCAGTTCGGCTTCGGAAGCGTCTCGCCACACTCGGGGCAGCGAAAGTGACGGTAACGATAAGCGTCCATCGCCACAAGAACGAACAGGCTGCCAAAAAACACACCTACCGCGACCCAGAATGTCAAACCCCGCGCATCGAACTCCCGCACCACGAACCAGAAGGCCGACATCGCGATCAAAAATGGGGGAATGTTGGCCAGCATAAATCTTGTGCCATACCGGCCATAATCTCTGCGTTCCGACATGCGTCACTCGAACTCTTCTTCGCAACGATCCCACTGGTTTCCACAGTCCGTCTAGAAACCGAGACGTCATGACTTGTTGATTCATTCACGTCGCGAACCACGTATTGCACGATTGCGGACTTTCAAACAGCCGTGCGTTTTAACTCGCGGCCGTGGGCGATTGGAATCGTTCAACGATCGGCGTCTTCCCTTCGATCCTAGTGACGACGACACGGATGTCCTGCGGAATGAATCCGTGCAAGGCTCGTGCTTCGATGACTGTGTCGTCGACCTTGACCGTGCCACAGGTCTTGAGATCGGTCACGGTGACGCCATTCTTGCCGACCAGAGCGTGAACCCTCTCCCGTTCCCGCTCGTCTATGTCATCGTGCCGTTGTTGTTGCTGCGCTTCCTGCTCGAGTCGGCCCGAAGCCGTCCTGTGCCCATACTTCTGTATGAGGTACCCTGTTGCGGCGGCGATTCCTCCCAGCGGCAAACCGACTCGCCATCCCGTACGATACATCACAATGGACGTGGCAACACAAACAACAACCCAACCGGATATTGTCACACCCTTCGAAGGCTCGGGCACCCAGTAGAAATTGAATGCCAGGATCAATAGCCCGAACATCGCGAGATAGACGGTGCTGCTAAATTGAATATTCGTCAGCAGGATATACAAAGGCGTCAGTTGCAAGACGATGCGGCTTCCGCCTTTCGCCGTTGAATCGGCAGGCACGGCATCGGCGATCGTCTCCCCGTCCATCCAGCCCTGCTTTTCGGCAGTCACGCTGTACATACCGGCGGGAACGTCTTTGAAGACGTATCGACCTTTTTCGTTCGTCACCGTCGATGCGGAGAAGCTCTTCTGATTTTGGTCGCCCAGGAATTTGATGGTCATGGCGACGCCGCTAATCGGGCTGCCCGATTCGGTGTTGACGCGGCCGCGTATCACGTCACCGTTTGCGGTCGACCAGGAGAAGAGCATGCCGATCACGACAGCACCGAACACACTGAAAACAGTGGACTTCGAATCGATCATCTCACCACCTCCGATACGTGCTCAGTGAATACAGGCCGAATTCCGCGGCAAAGTGGCCTTCATCGAACGCGATCGAGCCTCGCTTAAGACCTGTGCAGAGGACGTCATCTTCAGATCACGTGAATTGTACTCAAACAACCGACGCTGGTCTTCAGAATTGACGCACGCGGCTATCGAAATTGTGCAATTGAATTCATGGCTACGGTCACCGCGCACCCGTAAGATGGGCGTATTGTGGGATCAGTGGGGAGGCGACTGCGACGGTTTCCCGGTTGTGGGATCTGCTCGGTTGCGAGTTATTTGTGCAACGATGACCAGAAGGCAACAGCAGAGCCAGACGCCGCATGCAACGGCTGAAATGCGTGCGCCGACACGAAATGACTCCGGCTCATACGAAAATACGATTTCGAAGTCGCCCGATTGGTCGACATAAGTGCCGCGCATTCGGCCGAATGCACGTTCGACGGAGACGGTTCTATCGACGTCTTTTTGTCTGAGGGTCGCCGTCCAGCCTGGGTAGAATAGGTCGCTCAGTACAACAACGGCCGCAGATTCTGCCGACCCACGGATGGTGATCTTCTCTCCTTCATCAGAAACGTCGTCCACTTCGAACGCGCTGTCCAAGAGCCCGCGTCTTGCAGGCGGCTCTTGAGTGATGAGCCTCGGGTCGGTTCCGGGTTCGGGTGGATCGGTCACAGGAAACAGCCATGCACGGGCGGATGTGATTTTCGGTTTCAACGTCCAAAGCGTCCACAGTTCCTGGTCGGACGTTGGCTCGGTCGACAGGTCGAGGAACTGACTGGAGAGCCAGGGATCGGACACACTTTTAAGCTTATCGAGGGATTTTTCCTGTAGCGGTCCGTCCCCGTCGAGCCCGTGCGTCAAGTATCGGATGTCGGTGAGGCGCATGAATTCGACATCATTCGTATCGAACATTGATGTGATTCTCCCGACATGTAGGGCGCGGTCCTCCCAGCGATCGGGGACCGGAATGGTCGCGAATGAACCCATCCACCAGCGTCTACGGACCTCGTGTTGCGGATCCCAGTATTGTTTCATGTCGGGCGCCGACTGGTTGGCCATGGGTTGGGCACCAACCAGCAGCGGTAGGTCCATCGAAGACCCCCAAATCCGTCCCTGCGTTTCATCGGCAACCATCTTGAGAAATGGGCTTTTCTGCTCAATCGATTCATTTGGTTCATACCGAGCTCGACCACAAATATGAATGGCGGCTCCCAGATCGACGATCGTCCAGCCGAGTATGAACGTTGTTAACGAGATTCGTTGAGTCGCTCCCTTCCCAAGTCGTGTTGTGAAGCCGAGAACAAAAACCATATTGATCAGCGGAAACGCGAGTTCCTTGGCCAACGTACCGAACGAAATCGGCGTGGATGCGTTCTGTGAACCTGGTTTTGTCGTCCCGTTGTTTGCAGTTTCGTAGCAGACGACGACCACGAGGACGACCAGCACGATGAGAGCGACCGGGACGAAGCGGCGAAACCAGCTGACAAAGCGGTTCCTATCGATCGACTCAAGTCCATGGCCTGCCATCAAAGCCAGTGCAAGCCCCGAGATAACGCTCCAACGGGCCGGGGCTGTGAACCATCCGAAACCCGGTTGATCGTTGATCGCGCTTAACACAGGAACCCGCGGGAAAATCGAGGCAAGCAATGCGAATACGAGAATTGCCATCATGAAGCGGACCGTCCGCTCTCGGTGAGACACACACATGGTCCGGATCGCCAGTCCGAGCGGCAGCAGACCGACATAGACAAGAGACTCGGCGTAAGAACTTCGCCATGCCGCCCATGTGGTGTTCTCCCATACGGAATTCGTCATCAAAAATGACGGCGTTAGGTAATTTACGATTTGCAGGAGAGGGAACGCGAAACTGGAAACGTATTCCTGACCGCGACCTCGCCAGTCTGCGACAACACAGAGCTCAGCGGTTGGCACGAGTTGGATGGCGGCAAGCGCGGCCCCGCCGGTGATTGCAAACATGATAAACATCAGACGCAGCGCTATCGTCGCTGAGCCACGCCCTTTCGAAAAACCGCTTCCGAGACAGATCACGCACAGGGTCAGCAATGCGTACACGGCAAGCTGGAAGTGTCCCGCGAGGAGCAGAACGGCAAAGATCACGCTCAGGCCGACGAGCCATCTCCAGTCTTCATATTCGAGCCATCTCCATGCCGCAAGTAGGAACAATGGCAGCCAGCAACCGGTCGTGTAAGACCACGGCTGCGTGAGATGGCCCACAAAAAAACCTTGGCCGGCATAGACGACACCAGTGAGAACGGCTCCAGCGCGGCCGATTCCAAAACCGCGGGCGCAGGCAAAGGCGAACACTGACGCCAACGCGAGATGAATAGGAAGACTGACCTGGTATGCAGCGGACGGTTGTAAGACACGATAAAGGAACAAATGCAGCGGATAGAAGACGCCGGCACGTCCCTGCGCCAGCAAAGGAAAACCGAGATTCGCGCGTTCGTTCCAGATTGGGACTCGACCGGCTTGGAGTTGCTGGCCGTAAAACGTCATCAGCGGAAGGTGTGTTGTTGTCTCATCGCCGACGGGACTGTAGCCACGAAGTGTTATGGGCCAGAGCCAGAGTGCGACAACAAGCGCCAGTCCTCCCAAAGTGATAAACACGTCTTCGCGCGGACAACCGAAGAGGGAGGTGATTCCATTTATCCGTCGGCAGAATAGGGAGAACTGATGTGACTTCGGCGAGTGGGGGACCGATCATCATTTTGGAAACTGACGGTCTTGCGCTGACGCCGGCTATTTCTCGGACGATCTTGCGGCATCTTGTAAGTCGATTGTTTCTTCAGCCTCGTGGACGATCGACATGACATCCCGGGGGAGATGGTGGAATCGTTTCGCCTTAGAAGCGCCCATCAAATGGTAGAGCAGCACTGCACGGGCGCGAACCGGCTGGCCAGCGCGACCTGGGTCAATTGTTGTCGCGTATCGATAGACGCGGGATTCCTCAGGAAACAAGCGCGTGTCCGGTCGAGGGTCGGCATCCATCTTGCCCATCTCGAAATCCCCCGCGCTACGTCTCATTTTTTCTCTTCGCGGCCACTGCATGACATAGGTTTTTCCGCTGGCCGCCAGTCGCTGTTGGAGAACTTCATTCGGACTTGCGGTCAGCACTCGACCATTGGCATCTTCTAGCGTCGTAACCACGCTCACAAACCGAAACCACTCGCCACCTGGGATCCGATGGCCAACGTATCCACCCTCGACGGTAACGTCAATCTCCACGAGTTTCTCCTGTGGATCCCAATGAAGGTCCAGACGGAGGTCGACTGCACTCTTCAGCAATTCGTTCGAGTAGCCGCCGGACATCCGGTGGTCGCCATCGTCCATGTGGCACTCATGGCACGTCGAAACATCGTTTCCTTCTGACCGGAAGTGGATGAATTCGTCCAAGCTGGCCTGCTGAAAGTGTCCACGGAAATTGTCCGGAAAGTAAAGACTCTTCAGAGCGAACTGATGACAGCCGCTACAGAATTCGGCTCGACCCAATTCTGGTGCATGAAGCAGAGGATGTGCGACGGCCGCCTCATCTGTCATTTGCGTAGCAAGAATTTTGCCGTCGCGGACGTGACAGGTCAGGCAGTCGACGCCTGCCCGCAACCATTCCGGACGGGACGTGAACAGCGAGTCGAGCTCCGCTGGTTCCTGCGTTGGGAAAAGCGCCTCTCCAGGGGTTCTTGGTGCGTGACAATTCAGGCAGTACTGTTGACGGTTCCCCGGATCGAGAAGCTCGACTTCAAAGTGATCGTTGTCGGCCGCTTTCGCGTGCCGACTGGTCGACCATTGTTCAAAGATTTGAGCGTGACACTCTTTGCAGGAATCGTTCGTCCACGCTTCGGGCGCGCTGACTATCGCCGGTGCGAGGCCGTAGTTAAATAGTGTCGGGGAAGGTTCCCGAGCCGCGTTCAAGATTGCGATGACTTCTTTGGCAGCGACTCCCGACCCAATGACCGCGCCAACCACGAGCACCGTTACGATGAGCCTGAGCGTGTTTCTTGTGGATGCCATAAGGGTGAAAATCCCGAAACGAGTGAACCGGCCCGAATCGTCACGCGATGAGGACATAGAGGAAAACGGCTCATCAAATGTGGTCCGTTCTTTGGCTGGTCGCGGTGGATCGTTATCAGTTCAACCAGGCGGCGTAAGCCGTTCGACGTGCCGGTTCTTTCCCAGTTTTTCGAAATGCTCTCCGGAGACTGCCACGAAATCGAGAACACGTATTGTATACGTTTTCGAGCCAGCGTCGGAACCTCACGCCGGCTGAATTCGGCGATTCCATTCTAAGCCGTTGGGAAGTTCTTCGTGGGCATATTCGATGTGGATGACGCGACGATGCGTCGGCGAGACGGCTCGCGACGAGGCATGGAGCGTCATCGGGCACATCGCCACGACGCCGCCAAGCGGCACCGAACAGGTTGCCGCAGGCACGCGCCGCTTCCAATCGGCAATGTCATCATCCAGCCACCCGTCGCGGTGCGACCTGGGAATGACGCGGAGTGCGCCGTTGTCGGCGCCGCAATCGTCGAGGTGGATTCTCAGGGCCAACATCCGTGACAAAACCTCGGCCGGCGGCTGAACCTGCCAGACACCGGCCTTTTGTCCCCAGGCGCAAAACCCCGGCGTCTCGATTTTCTCAGCGACCGAAATGACGCTGTCCTGATGCCAGCCGAGCGCCCAGTTCGCATCGGGAGTTTTGTTGAAGAAGATCGCGCGAGTGGCAAACGCGGAATCGCCCAGTATCGGCTTGACGAGTTGCCACACTTCGGGCCGGACGGCAAGAGCGCGAATCTCGGGCGACGTCGATATCAGATTGCGAACGCCATACACGCTCTTCTTCCGCCGCACCGCTTCACCATCGGGCATCTGGTCGATGACGGCTCGCAATTCGCCAACGGCCTCGTGCGGGAGCACACGCGGAACGACAGCGTACCCGTCGCGGGCGAAGTGAGCCGCGTAGTCAGCTAAGCAGAGTGGGGAGTGCTCGTTCATCGAAAAGATCGCTCAGACGACGGCTTCTGCTACGGCAACGCCTCATTCTACGGCAGCGCCTCGCAACGCATTTCCCAGCGACGATACATGTCCGCCATCTGTCGAACTCGTTCGGGGTGCTGATCCGCCAGGTTGAGCAGTTCGCCGCGATCGGCCTTTATGTCGTACAACTCCCACAACGTGTCGGGATCGCGCGGCGGTTGGTGAACCACGCGGCCCTTGCGATCGGGCCGCCACGGGTTGTACTGGATCGTATGATCGGGCGACACGAGTTTCCATTGACCTTGGCGGACGGCCCGCCATAGTCCTCTCTGATTCCAGAACAAAGCCGTCTCGCCCTGTCGCTCCTCGCCCTTTAGCACCGGAAGCAAGCTGCGACCGTGAGGCGCGGAAACTTCGCGCCCCTTGTACGAGCGGGGATGTTGCGCGGCACCAATGTCGATGCAGGTGGCCATGATGTCGATGACATGTCCCACGTCATCGGTGATCCGTCCCCCCTCGGTGATGATCTTCGGCCAATACGCGATCAAAGGCGTGGCGATGCCACCTTCGTGGTTCCAGCGTTTGAAATGTTGAAACGGCGTATTGCTGAGCGTCGCCCAAGGCAGGTCGACGCTGCGATACGATTCGACGGGGCCGGGCGGAACGTTCGGTGTGCTGGTGCGGTCTTCGTCACTGGCACCATTGTCCGAGAGAAACAGAATGAGCGTGTTCTGATCTTCACCCCGCTGACGGATTTTTGCCAGGATGCGACCGATGTTCTGGTCCATGCGGTCGACCATCGCCGCGTAGACCGCCATCTTGAGATCCCACGCCGGTTTGTCTTCGACGTCGTTCCAAGCCGGGGCATGCGGACTGCGAGGTGACAACGGCCAATTCTTCTCGATGAGTCCAAGTTCTTTCAGCCGCTCATAGCGTGCTTGCCGAAGCTGGTCCCAGCCGGCCAGGTATTTTCCCCGGTAGCGGGCGATGTCTTCCGGCGGTGCGTGCAGAGGATAGTGCGGAACCGTGTAGGCGACGTACAGAAAAAACGGCCGATCGTCATCGCCCGACTCATCAAGAAACTCGAGAGCATCGTCGGTGAATCGATCGGTGCTATAGAAATTCGCGTCCGGCGTATAGGGTCGAACGACCTTGCCGTCGACGAAAAACGGCTGGTTGTCGCCGGCGAATTTCTTGCCTGGCGGGCCGGCTTCTCCGGGACGTTTCGCACCGGGGTTGAAATGATTGCAACAACCGCTCAGCAAACCGGCGTAGCGATCGAATCCCCGCTCTGTCGGGCGACCCGGTAGATGCCATTTGCCGGTCATCAACGTTCGATAACCGGCCGCACGGAGCACATCCGCGATCGTCGGACGGTCCCCAAACTTCTTCAGGTCGTCGCGCCGGGCATAAAGGCCGGTCAACAGCGATGCCCGCGTCATTGTACAAATGGCGTTGTTGTAGAACTGAGAAAACCGTAAGCCGTCCTGCGCCAGCCGATCGAGATGCGGCGTATTGATCTCGCCGCCGTAACAACCCAGATCGCTAAAGCCCAGGTCGTCGGCCATGATCAGCACGATGTTCGGCCGATCATCGGCGGCAGCGCATGCCTGCGCGCTCAAAAACAAGAGCAGCATGCTAGTTGCTGAAATGGATAGGGCAAAATGAAAACGAAGCGGTATCATGACTTCGACTCGAGGCGCTGATGGGTTTCGCGAAGGAATGCTGAGCTGATCCGGTCCAAAGTTTTCATTCGCATCTTCTTCGCTCAGTTCTCGCACTGCGAACAGTCAGTAGGGCCGGCTGTGCCGGCCGCAATTTGACATTCCGTTCATTCTCCAACGCTGTCATCGATTATCGCGAACACCGATCAGCGGTTCATGTCGACTGCGGGTCTGGATCGCAAACAGCAACATACTTCCAAGTCCGGCCGGCACAGCCGGCCCTACTTCACTACGAACTTCTAGATTCATTGCCCCCGCCCCGCACCATTGGGGACCGCTGTGGGTTTGTCTTCGACTTGGGTTCCTTGGGTGACGGACAGTTGCACGCCGGGCGCCCGATTGCCGGTTTCATCGGTCAATGAAGCCCGCGGATTTTGGCCGAACCCGTAAATCAACCGCGCGGGCAGACAAATAGTGCGTTCGAACTGAAGCGAGACGATGGTTGCGCCGGCAGCCGCGGCCGTACAGCGAACGGTTCCTTCGTCGTCAATCACGGCGAAGTCAGCGGCGTCCAATCCGGCAAGCTGTTCGACTTCGGCAAAGTGCGCGACGATGCCGGTCCGCTCGTCATCGAGGGCCGCCGCGTCCAACACGGGTCCCGGCCAGTTGACGTCCGTCTTGCCAAATCGATGCCGTAACACCGCGCGGCCGATCTCCGCACCCAACTCGCGATAGCCGGCATTGTCCAAATGAACCGCATCCTTGAGCGTTCTTCCTAAGCTTGGAACGAGTATCGCTCGCCGGTCACTTAGAACGAACTGACGCTGTGCCTCGCGAAGCGTCGTGTAACCGCTCCAGCCCTTCCGCGTGTCGGATCCAATTTGGACGATCACCGCCAAGAGTTCGGGATTGCCGGCTTGAGCTCGTACGCGGGTGACGTGCTGTTTCAATTCGTCAGCATAGTCGGCTTGCGCGATGCCGCTGAGCGCGTCGCTTTCGCCCTGGTACCACAAGAAAATGCCAGCCCCGTTGGCGGCGGCTTCGATGCTGGTCATCAGGTCTTTATGTCCAGGCTCTCCGGGATGCCAAAACGATATCGGTCGTCCGCCGGTCGCCGATCCGACCAAACGAATCTCGACGCCAGAACGAGCGACCGATTGCGCGGCGGCCACCCAAGGCCCAACGCCTATCGTGTTCATGCCGGGGAGCGGATCTTCGGCAACCACGAATCGGCCCAATGTGCGATCGAACGCCGTGACGGTCGGCTTGGGCGCCGGTCCGGGCAGTTTCGCCCGACCACAGGCGTTCGATTGCCCCGACAAAATCCACAGACTGGGCGTGTCGTCGGCGCGCGCGGCAGTGGCCAACGCGAGGAAAGCCATCGTAACGCGAACGGCTTGCAGGTTTTTCATGGTGATTATCCAGGTTCCACAACAATGTGACATCACGACCTTTGGAATTGGCTAGTGCCATCATACCGTGACAATCCCGGCACGGTCATCCTGCCCACACCAGAATCAATAATGCATCGCATGATCGGGCGTAGCGTACGCGCGCAGGGCGTGCCCGTCCCTTGCTCCACAGAGCCTACGGAAACTCGACCTCAAGTGCCGGGTATCGCTCCGTCATGAACTTCAATGCCAACACGGTATGGCAGCGTTTGACATCGGGGTTCTTTGCAGTAGGGCAAGAACAGCCAATGAAAACGTTCTCGCCGGTGGCCAGTTCAGCCAGGTCGTCAAACGGCGCTCTATCGGCTGTCCAACGCTCCTCCAGATTCCGTAAGTAACTCGATTCGAATTTCGTCCATGCCTCGGCACTAGGGTTGGCGAGATATTCTAAAACGATTTCCGTGCGAGGCCGAAGGCAGTGCCTGGTATGTTTTCGCGTGTCTTGTCGGATGCCTTCAGGTCGCTTCGCGCCAGCGGGCAGCTTTCCGCGGTGGATTTTGTAGCGTGCAAGCATGATCAGATTGTATCCGCACTCGCAGCGATTTCCCAAACACGGTCGTCCAGAAGCCAGCCTCCTCGACATTGTGTAGCGACCGTTGAAAAACGTCTCTGTCATTCGCCGGCCCGCCGACGTTTCGACCCAAGGTTGAAACAGCGTCGATACTTGACATTCCGATCAACGCGGTTTCAGAGCCGGCAGCGCCTCGTCACCCACGCGGCGAATCCATTGGCGCGTCCACTCGACCGATTCCAGGCCAAGGTCGCAAATCGGCGAAGCCAAGAAGATCATGCCTTTGATCCGACCTTGGCGAAGCCACCCGTATCCCAGCTCCGTCTGCTGCTTCATCAACTCAACCGGAAGCGGCTTGCGCTTGCCGAAATCGTACATGTAGCAACCTAGAACAATATCCTTGTCCGGGGCGAGTTCTTCCAGCCGCGTCAGATTCTGCTCAAGATTTCTTAACTCGTTGGGATCCCACGTCCATAACGTAATCGCATCGACGTGCCGTAGATGGTGTACGGCTCGGGGGATGATCGCATGGCTGTACACGACCACGTGTAAGGGGATGCGCCGTCCGCCGATGATGAGCCGCTTTCGCAGTTCGTGTAACTGCTCGGGCGTGAGCGATGCCCGCATTGGCACCGAGTCAGTGGCCAACACGTTACGCGCTATGTGGCCGGGAAATTCGGATGAGGCGTGCGCCTTCCATTTCTCTGTCGCGATGAGTTCGTCGCCGCTTCGCAGTTCGACCTTTTTCAAGCCGCAACTCGTGGCCGCTTGCTTCGAATCGTGCGTGCTGAGAATGCGGATGCGCAAACTCACGAACGGGTCTTTCGGCAAGATGACGTCCATCGTGGCGCCCGGCTTGTTGGGAAGTTCGCCCGCCGCGACTTGCCGAAACGACTTTCCGTCGGCCGAAACGTCCACCGCAAAAGTCTTCGAGCGGTAGTCTAACGTGTGCCATTCAGATTGCACGAGCCGAAGGTGATCGGCGACCGTCGGGTGATCGGGCCGCAGGGTCAGCGTGACGGGAAACTCCACGTCGTTTTCAGCGAGCCAGTTTAGAGGCAGGTGAGCGGCCGGGTGAAAGAAGTCGTCCATGATGAAACTGACGATTTTCTTGTACTTCTCGGCCAGCTTAAGTACGTGCTCTCGTTCCTCGACAGACGTCGCTCCACTGGCACCGGTGAGGGACCAGCACACACGATCGAGCTTTCTAAATGACGAGTAATACGATTCGAATGGCAGCTTGGGGACGTCCTTGTAGCGGATGAAATAGGCGTTGCGCAGTCCCATGTCGCGCGCAGCATCCACCGGTTCGATGCTCGACTTTTTTGACCGATTCTTAATGAAGTCGTTGTTGTACGAGCCCGCCGGATGCGTCCACAGCCAGAGCCGATCTCGGACGCGCTCGTGCCGGCTCGGTGCCTCGGCGTACGATCCAATCGCGGCCATCATTGCAAGATGCGCAACCAGGGCGACCGCGATGATTCGCCGCGTTAGATTTCTTTGCTGTGTCTTTCGTCTTATTCGAAATGGTCCCGTGTGCATTGACGCTCACCTCAATCGTATTTTACCGACACTTCCACGCGGGTCACGTCGCCCAGACTCTCAGCATTTGGTGTAGGGTCGGTCGCACGGAAGGTGAGTTCATTGAGATCCAATCGGTAGTGCTCGGCTCGGGGTCGAAAAACAAGCCATCCCATTTGCGCGTCTTTCTCAACGGGTGTCAGCAGGGCCCCGTTGAGTCGCACCTCTGCGGCGTGAACCGCTTGGGGCTTGCTGAGTTGAATTCGCAGATCGGCGCTCTTGAGTATGCCGCGTTTGCCGGCGGCTGCAAGATCATCACCGATTGGCAATTTCGTTACTGCGGCCGTGCCGTCACCGGGAACGGTCAGCGGCAGCGAAGACGGCTGCGTGATCGCATCCCCAATGAGATCTCCTTTCTGATACACAAGTTTCGGCTCGATGACGAACAGCTTATCGCGGCCGGCCAAGGTTGCCTGTGTGCCGAGATCCTTCCAGCGCGGCTCCTCTCCCGAAGGAAAGAGGTTGAAGATGTTGATTCCGTCGGCACCGGCGTGCAGCATGTTGGCCGCCGCGCCCCGCCATGCTTCCAACGTGCTGTAGCCGCCCCCCATGCCGGAGGCGCTGATTGTGGGGTACACGGGAATTCCCGCGTCGTGGGCCAGTTTGACAATCTCGTCGATCGGCTCGGTGAACGGAAGATACCCGCCCGAAAGGGTGAGCACGTCGACCAAACGTTCGTCGATCCACCGCTTGATATCGATTCCCACGTATCGACACGTCGCGGGAGTCGTCGGAACGCGGGCAGCCGTAAGAATGGGTCGGCCGCGTTTCGTCCCTTCGCGCAAGTGCATCTCCCGCAACCGCCGTTGAAAACTGGTCAGAATCTCGACCTCAGCGGGCGTGGCGGGTTGGCCGTCCATAATCGAACGGAAGAACATCGGGGCGCGGTAATAGTCGCACTCCACGCCGTCGATGTCATACCGGCTGCAGACGTCCTGCTGGATACGGAAAAGGTAATCCCGTACTTCTGGTCTTGAGTAGTTCAGCGCACTCCAAAACCGCCTGATCGGCTTGCTCGCACGCCTTGCCGCGTCGCCTCCCAACAGGCTGGACGCATCGAACCCGGCGTAGCTTGACGAAGCGCTGGCGGTCCAGTCCTTCAAGTCGATGGGCTTGCCCCCGGCATGGAGAGAGAGCGATTTGAGTCCGCAACTGATGGCGCCTTGTGTGTCGTGTGTATTGAGAATGCGAATTCGTAGAGCGGAACACTTCTGGTCCGGCAGTTTCGTTTTGACCACCGCTTCCGCCGTGTTGGGAAACGTTCCCGTCGCAACCTGCTGATAGTTCTTTCCATCGTCGGAAAAGTCGATCGCAAAATCTTTGGATCGGTAATCACCGCTGCGCCAATCCGACTGCACCAGCGCCAACCTGTCACAACGAATGGGCTCGGGTGGCGAAAGCGTGACGGTGACAGGAAACTCGGCGTTGTTGTCGGCCAGCCAAAGGCTACCCTTGCGACCATAGACGGCCCGAGCCTGAGCCGCCTCTTTTTGCGTGCCGAGCAGATACTCGGGATGCTCGCGTTTGAAGCGACACAACAGGCTGTCGATGAACGAATCGTGAATGTCGTTCATGCGGTGCGACCAGAACATCTCCAACTTGTTGGCGTGACAAAAACCAACAGTCGCCGTCAGGCAGTCATGTCCGGCGGCTTTGAGGGCAGCAATGTTGTCCGCGTACTCGCCACCATACTCGCCGCTGGTCTCGCTCACCTCGGAGAGGTAGGTTCCCATGATCGTGGTCGTGGTGCTGTAGAAGATGCTGTCGACCTGCGTGCCGAGAGCCTGTTTGTTGCGTTGCGACAAAAACGTGTCAACAGGATCCGCTCCCGATTTCAATTGGAATTGGCCGACGTCACCGCCATCATTGTTGAAGATGATCCGCCGCGGGCGTCGTCGGCCCTCTTCGCGAAGCCCGGCCAGTTCAGCCGATTCCGCCATGTTCAACGTACCCGCGGCCGAGTCCTCCGCCGCGATCCGCCCCGCGGCGAGTCCCATTCCCGGTCCCAAGGCAACGGCTCCCGACGTCTTCAAGAAATCGCGACGCGTGTGTCGATGCATGTGCTGCATTGCCTTTTTCTTTCTGTCTTACTGGCGGATTCGAGACAAGGCGAGCATGGAGGTAGGCAATTCGATTCGCGTTAAGTGGGCACGGCTGGCGTACAGCTCGCGCAACTCGGCGACGGTAACATGCCTTTGTTATCCGCATTCACAAGTATGACAGACCGGCCCGTCGTCGCAATGAGGGCAGCAGAAGAAGTCCATGCAGCCTCCGTCGCTATTCGAACGGTAGATCCCGGTCGTTCTTGATGAGTCGCGAGCGGACATAGGCCTTGCACGCCGCCGGGTCGGCTTCGAAGCGACGATCAAGACCGATCCGATCGGTCTCGCTCAATCTGATCAGCCGCGGCGTGGGACCGAATCCCGATTCGTGTGCGCCGCCGGCGCGCGTGCGGAACGTGCCGAGCCGAAAGTGGTCGCCGCGGTCAACACGATTGGCGTGCCATTCGTGGCTGCAAGGATCCGGGTAGTGGCTGTCGCGCCAAGTCGATAGTGGCGTCACCAACAATTCGCTCGTTTCGGCCTGATTGGAACGGTCACCCTGCCACGTTTCGAGAGTATGTTTTCGCAGACCACAATGACCGCAATACAACGACTTCGAAGTAAAGCCCTCGTTCGGCGGAAGGGCTGCCGGCAACAATACTGAGGTAAGAAAAGCGAGCAACAGCAGGCCAAGCAGCAGACGCTTATAAAATCGCCGCTTGGCGGATGGTGCTGACCTGCCCCCACGAACGGCAATTTCACCACTTGTGTCGAGAACCTGCTCGAACGACCACGGGTGCGACATG
>Ga0315336_1001199_pt1 | contig 54094 bp, 41 predicted proteins | sample ASW5metaG_FD_204512 | JGI IMG/M metagenome (GOLD analysis project Ga0315336, IMG submission 204512) | Ammonia-oxidizing marine archaeal communities from Monterey Bay, California, United States - ASW #5 | ecosystem: Environmental > Aquatic > Marine > Intertidal zone | place: USA: California...
GGCCCTGTTCCTATATTTCGTGGGTCGCACGCATGGTCGAGTACGAATATCGGCTGCGCTGACGACGTCCGTCGTCCTAGCAACGTTGATGATTCCCCTGCTGCTTGCCACGACTCTCGCGGCACTCGAGTTGTACACGCTGGCCGGCGGACGCTTCGGAAGTAAAGAATGGCACCGCGCGGTCAATTCGATCAAGCACGAGCTTCAACTCGACGAGATCACGTACGAATTGCGTTCTCTATGGTCCGGCACAGATTCGTCGGGTAAGGCTGATCCCGATTCTGCCGACACGAGCCCACCGTCACCGGAGGGCGAGCCCAATCCCGACTTCCCTGCCGGAACCAAGAGCGACAACGCCCCATCCGACCCAATCGACGACGACGAACATCGACAAGCCGTCGCCGAATTCCAAAACGACTTTGAGAGGCATTTGAGAGGTGCCATGACGGCTCTCTCCGAGCGGACGCTGGGGGTGTTCGACACCGTCAGAGGTGCCGCCGTCAACGTCCTCAGTCGAATCGTGTCGGTCGCCGTCGGCATTCTCATGTTCACAATCGGCTTGTATTACTTCCTGGCAGACGGGCCGGCGCTCATCGCCGGGGCCGAGAAACTCATTCCGATGCACGTCGAATACCAGCGAGAACTGTTCGCGCGGTTCGATACCGTCGTGCGTTCGATCATGCTCGCCACGTTCTTAGCAGCCGTCGCGCAGGGTTCGCTCACGGCGATCGCCTTGTCGCTCGCCGGGTTTGATCATTTCTTTATTATCCTGGCGATCGCCACGTTCGCGGCTCTCGTACCGTTAATTGGAACGTGGATTGTCTGGGTGCCGTGTGCGTACTCGTTGGCGAGCGACGGTCAGTGGCTCACAGCGATTATGCTCTCTCTGTTCTGTGCCATCGTCGTCGGGACGTTGGACAACATCATTCGCACCTACATTTTGCAGAATGATACAAAGCTGCACCCGCTGTTGGCCCTGGTGAGCGTCTTGGGCGGGCTGCAAGCATTAGGCCTGTGGGGCATGTTCATCGGCCCGGTGATCGCCACTTGTTTGCACGCCCTGGTGAAGATTTTCAACACCGAACTCAAAGAGCTTTCGCGAAAACGGATGCGCGCCGGCGTCGTCGACGATGACGATGAGGAACCGCGGGCGACAGACGCTGCCAGCCAATCCGTCGCCCTAGAACAGGCCGAGCCGGACGAGTCACAAGACGAAACGCGTTCCAAAGACCGATCTTCGAAATCCTCTTCGAAGCAATCGAAGAAGCGACGAAAACGGAAACGCAAATGACCCCACGCATCCAATCCTATTCTGAATTCTGGCCGTACTACCTGGGTGAACATCGTCTCCCATCGTGTCGCGTGCTGCATTACTGTGGAACGATGGCCTCTTGGGGCATGTTGTTGCTAGGGATTTTTGTCTCGCCGTGGTGGTTGTTGGCGATCCCCCTGGCGGGATATGCGCCCGCGTGGATCGGGCATTTCGTGATTGAAAAGAACCGGCCGGCGACGTTCGACTACCCGCTCTGGTCGCTCAGGGGCGATCATCATATGTTCTGCTTGTGGATCACCGGACGGCTCGGACCGGAACTCGCGCGAGCAGCCGAGCATGCTACACAGAGCGATCAGATGACACAGACCGAACCGGAAGACTCGTAGTGCATCCGCTCTATCGAGCGTTCCGTCGGCAGCACGTGATGCATCAAACCAGCAGACTTACGCCTTGCGAATGAAGTGCGTCGCGAAGCTGCGAATCTGCCGGCCGTTGAGCACGTGGAACAGCCGCAACTGCTGCACGGTGGCCTGGCTAAACCGATTCAGCGGGACGTGGACGATCTTCTTGTGATATCGCCGGGCGAGCCTTCGCCAGCCCGCCCCCGGGGGTGCGTCGCTCAGGAGCGCGATGTGCCGCTGGTTGCTGTAATACAGCGCGGCTGCCAGAATTTTCTCTTCCAGTGTGTCGGTGAACTCGAACCGTGGATCGCGCCAGATGTCGGGAACCGGTCGCGGCGGAAACAAGAACATCGCGCCGCCGTACGATGCCAAACCGATGCCCGGCCCGACCATTTCCTGCATGAAGTTCGTGGCGAACAGCGCCAGCGTCGATTCGTCATGATGCTCGGCGTGCCACGTGACGCGGTACGGGTAGTCGCGCGGATCAGCGGGCGAATCAAACAACATCACAACACAATCGAGCGTACCCCGCGTCGGCGGCAACACCTTCACGTACAGTTCACCGTCGTACCAGTTGCGGAGTGTCTCGCGAATGTCGAGTCCGTCTTTCAGGCTCGTCGAAAACTTCTCCGTCCGCGCGAGGTCGGCCCCCATGGACGTGAGTGCCACGTCTTTCACGTGCGTGCGAAAGCGTTCGATCGCAACGTCTTCCGGCGGCCAACTGCATTGCTGGAACGGGTTCCAGCGCATCTTCCATTCATCTTGCTGAATTCGGGGCGGAACAGGCTTAAGCGAACAACTTCGCCAGGTAACCGAATTCCCCGGCAGCCGGTTTTTCATCGCGACTAAGTCGCCATCGGGAATACGGGCCCGATGGATGCCCATCGTGAACTCGTCCAAGCCGGTCGGTTGGGCTGGTAAATAATCTCGCGCGCAAGCCGCCAGTTGGACGGCGAACTGATCGCCGAATATCTGCTGAGCCGCCGTTACCAGCGTGTACAAGTCGGGTGTCAACCGCCGTTCGATCAACGCCAGGTTGCGTATGTAACAGAAATACGTGGCAAGCAGCTTGGGTGTGATCTTCCGTGCCCGGGAAGCGAACTCGGTCTGGTATCGATCGCGAGTTGTCAGCAACAGCTCTTTCAAGCCGTCGACGGACAGGTTTTCATCATCGTCGAGATCGGATCGCGCCCGTTCATACAGCCCCGTGATAAACGGCAATTCCCCCAACAGAAACAGCAGCGTTTCTGAATTCGCGGCCAGCAGTTCGGTTTCTTCAACGGCTTCCTCATCGGCTGGTCGCTGGACCCGTTCGGTGTACGCTTCACGAACCCAGGGCCAGTCGAGCATCGAACAGACGAACAGAATCGACTTGTAATGCGTTTCGAGTTCCCTGAGCCGAGCCGCCATGGCGTTCACCCGCTGGCGAGGCTGGCCTTCGGGCAAGCGGGGTAGCGCCGGCAACACAGCAGCAGCGAACCGCTCGGCGGGCACCGTCTTAAGCGCGTAGGGATCGGGCAGCACCGCCGAGAGTTCAATGTACTTTTCCGTTTCGATGTCGATAAACGCTCGCGGAATGCGCTCCTGCAAAGCAATTCGAATCGCGGCGATCACGCCCTGACAGGGATCGATGGGAACGTAGCTGCACGTCCGCGGTCGTTCTTCCCCGTCGTCGTCAGACTCGGCTGACCAACTCTCTGTCTTAAATGGGTTCGTTTCCTCCTGAATGACGGCGGAAACACCCGGGAGGAAATCGATCGCCCGTTCAACGTCGGCTTGAAACGATTCCGGTAACGGAACCGCCAGACAGTCGAACGACCTCGACAACATCAACCGACGCACTTCAATCGCAAAGTCGCCGCTGCCGTGAATGATCGGCAGCACACTAATTCGCGGGCTGATTTGAAGAAACTCTTCGGACATGAGGAACACTTTTTGTGCAGATAGGCCAGCAGCCGGTGGCCGGTGGCCGGGCCCAAACGAACCCGCGGCGTCCAAGATCACCAACCGAAGTCGTCACACAATGAATGGCGTGAAGCCACGTCAAAACCCGGTTGTGGACCAATCTCGGCCTGGAAAACAAGGGGCTTGATTTGGCAACAGAGGGTTTTGACGCTACTTCGTGAACCCAAGGTCCTTCTCCCTCTGGGAGAAGTTTAGGATGAGGGCGATTAAGGAATCGTCTCCCCTCACCCCAGCCCTCTCCCGGGGGAGAGGGAGAAAAAAACTTAGAACGAACCGCGATTCCTCGTTACGATTTCCCTGCGAGAACGCCATCCGCAATTTCACAGATCCGCATTCAGCTACCAAAATACGCTACGCCAACCTCGTGCCGTCGTCATCGTCTTCGTCGTCCTCCTCGTAGTCTGGGTGCAGGGGATCGTCCGGTGAGAAGAAAAAGTCGCCCAGACCCATTGGCACGGCATCGCCGCCGAGCGACTGCTGTTTTCTCTCTGCCAGGCTGTTGAGATCCCGGGCGTCCTCTCCCAGGCAACTGATCAAGGAGTCGCGCCAGGCGTCGTCCTTGCTGAGTGGGTGATCGGCGTCCTGGGCGATTCGTTTGAGCGCGTAACGCAGAACGTTGATTCCGTCGCGGGTCGAAAAATCGAGCTTGAGCTCGTGGGCCGATTGCAAAAAGTCGACGGTCAGCCCAAGCATTTCCCGATCGGAAAACGGCAGATGGTATTCGAGAATCGCCAGCTCATCCTGCCGATCGGGGTGTGAGAGTGTGAGCGTCGGCTGGAGCCTGCTGAGAATGTAATCGGGAACTTCGAACGTCGACTCGTCGTCGTTCATCGTCACCGCGCAGCGGAAGTCGGGGTGTGCATTGATCGTGATGCCCGCGACGATCGATTCGACGTACCGCCGGTGATCGAGCAGCGGCGCCAAGCTGGCCCACGACTTCTCGTTCATCCGGTTGCCCTCGTCCAGCAGGCAGATGCCGCCGTTGATCATCGCCGAGACCAACGGCGAGGCGTGGTATTTGATCGAACCGTTTTCGGCAAGCACCGGCGTGATGAGCAGGTCTTCCGGCCGCGTGTCCGCCGTACATTGGTAGATGTACAAACTCTGCTGCCGAGTCTTGGCGGCGGCGATGGCAAGCGTCGTCTTGCCGATGCCCGGCGTCCCCACGAGCCTAGGCGTTAGCGGCAGATCTTTGTCATCGACCACGAGCCAGCAGGCAAGAATTTGCTTGAGCACTTCCCGCTGGCCGATCCATTCTCCCGCCGAAGCATCGGGCCGGCCCAGATGCAGGGTGATGCCGTCGATTTCATGTTGTTGTGACATACGATCCCGGTTCGCATTTCTTAGTTAGAAAAACGTTGCCTGCGCGTAAACCGATTGAGCCGGGAAACGCGACCACAAACACGCGTGCGTCGCACAGCAGAGCCGGGCAACGAGATCACACCGATGATTGTAATGAATTGCGAACGAGCGGGGCAGTGTCGGCACGGATGGAATTGCGATTCTGATCGTCGACTTGCAGTGGTTTCCGACTTTCCCGCTGTCCGAGTGGTATTGTCGAGCGTAAAATCGAGGCGACGCCATCCAGACTATGGGGATTCGGCTGGCTTATGTGTCACCGGCTGAAGATTGGTGTCGCGTGACAGGCCTCCGAGTCGTCGGTACTTCGACGGTATTTCGGTGATTTGTTAGGAGACGCGTAGGACCACGCGCTTGTCTTTCGTGATGGATGTATTGACGCGTCCCTTGTGGACATGGGAGCAAGACTTTTGGGGGGCCGCGACCACAACAAAATGCGTAGACCTCGGACCCGCACCGTAGTGATTGCGGTGATTGTGCTCGCCGTTGCTTACATTCCTTTTTCCCCGTGGGGACGGGCCATCTACCGGGAACAGCGAGCGGTCGCGGAGATCGTAAACCTCGGCGGAACGGTCCGCTGGACCGACGCGAACTTCTTTTTCGGGTCCACTATTGTCAGTCTGTCGAATTGCTCGATCGATGACGCCGATCTCAAACATTTGGCCGATTTGCGATCGATTCGACGGCTTTCACTAGGAAACACACCGGTAACCGATCGAGGGCTGCAGTGGCTCGCCGAGCAGACGAGAATCGAATTCTTAACGCTGAGCGGCACGCAGATTACCGATGCCGGATTGAAATACATCGGCGGAATGACAGGTTTAGTTGTGCTCGAACTCGCCGACACGCAGATCGCCGATACGGATTTGGGGCATCTCAGCGGAATGAACAACATTCTTTTTCTCGATCTGAACCGTACTCAGATTACGGATGCGGGACTGGTGCATCTCAGCCCACTTCAGTCGCTTTACAATCTCGGCCTGGCCGGCACGCAGGTTACGGATTCTGGTCTGAAACACCTTGGGCAATGCAAGGAGCTTCGATACCTTGATCTTGCAGATACCCAAGTGTCCGGGACCGGTTTTAAACATCTGACCGGATTGAAATTGCTTGTCGACGTGGATCTCAGCGGCGCGCCGGTGACTCCTGCAGGATTGATGCAGATTGCTCGAAACCCCGGTTACGATCGGTTAGGTCTTCAAAGGACCAACCTCGATGCCGTCGCGCTAAGGAATCTGATGAAAGCGACGCCATACACAGACCTTCTGATCGAACAGGACCGTTTCACTGAAGACGAGTGGAAGATGATTTGGAAGGAATCGAAGTGGGGCGGGGGGCCGGACGATTAGGCGGCAACGCAAAATTTGTCCGTCGTGAGCAGAAGGGTAACTCTGGCCCGGATCGACGTCGCCCTGCCAATGAATGCCCAGAAACGCGGAGACAGCGAACCGGCTCGCTGCCTGCTACGCATTCGCGATCCGGTCGTCGTACAGGCGTTCGATGTCGGCGACCGTTACGGTGATTTCGCGGGTGAAACCGGTGTGCGAACGCTCGTACTTGATTTGGGCGGCGTTTTGGGGGGCGCGGTGGATTGCATCGGCTAACCAACTTTTGTCCTCGTTGGAAAGCTCGCCGACCTCGGCATCCCAGAACGTCTTCGCCTCCATCACCAACGATTCCAGCTTGGGATCGTACTTCTTGTAGCCTGCCATCGTTGGCTCCGCTTCGAATTAAGCCGCACACATTCTCTGAATACGATTTCGACGCACGCCTCCGCGTGCCGTCCGCCGAATCGGTTTGGTCAACCGTGCGGTCACTTTAGGTCGTGAGCCGAGGAAATGCAACCAATTGCCTTTGGCCCGATCATCTCTCGTTGCGGAGCCGTCCGAACGGGAAATCCTCGGCCGATTTGAAGCCAGAAAGCGGTTGGGCGGCTCAGTGTTTGAAGTGTCGTCGGCCGGTGAACAGCATCGTCATGTCATGTTCGTTGCAGGCGGCGATGACCTCTTCATCGTTGCGAGAACCACCGGGCTGAATGACGGCGGTGATGCCGGCCCGGGCGGCTTCGTCGATCCCGTCGCGGAACGGGAAGAACGCATCCGAGGCAACGACGCCCCCGTGGCTTCGCTGATCCGACTTGTGCGCGGCGATAAACGCGGAATCGAGTCGGCTCATCTGCCCGGCTCCCACGCCGACAATCGCACCGTCGATCGCATACACAATTGCGTTTGACTTCACGTGCCGGCAGACGCGCCACGAGAACCCCAGATCGACACGTTCGTTGTCGCTCGGCTCACGCTCGGTCACGCACTGCCACTCATCTGGGACATCGAGAATGTCGTCACGATCCTGGACAAGCAGACCGCCCGTCACGCGCCGGTAATCGAGACTCGATGCACGCGATTCCGCGAAGTCCGAGCAGCGTATGAGCCTGACGTTCTTCTTCCATTTGGGCCGCGTGGTGAGTGCTTCGAAGGCATCGTCGTTGAAACTCGGTGCGACGATCGCTTCCACAAACCGATTCGGCTCGCAAAGTTGTTCGGCGGTCGCCAAGTCCAGCGGCTGATTGAAACCGATGATCGAGCCGAACGCGCTGACGGGATCACCCGCGTAGGCCTTTTCGAATGCGTGGGCCAACGTCGGCCCGATGCCGCATCCGCAGGGGTTGTTGTGTTTGATGACGACGGCGGCCGGCTCGTCGAAGTCGCTCACAATATTCAATGCGGCGTCAAGATCGAGCAGATTGTTGTAGGAAAGTCCCTTTCCGTGGAGTTGTTCGGTAGCGGCGAGCGTCCCGGGCAGCACACCGGATTCAACATAGAAAGCCGCTCGTTGATGCGGATTTTCGCCGTAACGCAGGCTCATCCGGCGCTCGAAGCTCAGCTCGAGTTTCGCAGGGAACGCCGAATCGGTATCATCGGCTTCCGCGTCGGAGAGCGACGCAAAGTAATCAGAGATTGCCCGGTCATAACAAGCCGTCATTTCGAACGCGGCGGCCGCCAACTCACGGCGGAACTCGTCGCTCAGCCGACCCGCTGCCAATTGTTCGAGCACCTGCGGGTATTGCGCCGCGCTGCTGACGACGCCCACGTAGGCATGATTCTTAGCCGCGGAGCGAATCATGCTCGGCCCACCGATGTCGATGTTCTCAATCGCGTCGGCAACCGTCACACCCGGCTTCGCAACAGTCTGTTCGAACGGGTACAAGTTGCAGACGACTAACTCAAAGGGAACGATGCCGTGCTCTGAGATCGCGTCGGCATCGTCGGCCAGATCAGGCCGGCCCAGAATGGCACCATGCACCTTTGGGTGCAACGTCTTGACGCGGCCATTCATGATTTCGGGAAAACCGGTGTACGTTGAGACATCGATCACGTCGACGCCCAGTTCTTCCAGGAAGCGCCGCGTTCCGCCCGTCGAAACGATTTCAAAGCCCAGATTGGCCAGCCCTTGAATGAACGGGCCGAGCTCCGATTTGTCGCTGACACTCACCAGTGCGCGACGTGTGTTTTGCTGATTCATCTGACATCATCCCAGCCGGGGCTGGTCCTCTCTCCTGTTTCGTTTCTAGTTGTCTTCGCACAACATGCACCCTGGTCGCCGGTCCGCATAACCGCTGGCATTCGAAAAACAGCGCTACCATCGGTTCGCCAGCCAGTGAAACCGACGACAGACCCGAGCGCCGCAACAGCCTTCCCGCGCTAAGAAGTCTTAACACTCATCCCAACTCATTGGTGACTTTCCGCACAGGTGTCATTGGCTCCGGCTTCGAATGTCGCCCGTCAGACGAGCGACGGCACGAGAACTGCATTGTCATATCGACTGAACAAATCGTGATTTGTGGCACCCATGCTGTACATCAGCACGGCATGGCAGGTCGAATGCGATCGTAAGGCGATGGCCTGTCGTTGTTTTCGCCTGACCACGAACATACAAGACTTCGCCACGAAAACAAGCTTTTGCGGCGATTGAAGCTAATGAATCGTAAATCTCTCACCCGGATTCGATCAATGGTTGACAGGATGTTTAAGGAATTTCGCAGACTCAAAGTCGTGGCCCGGCGCAGCGCGCGCCGAGTTGCACGAATACGCCGATCCGACGTGCGCCAACGATACGAAACACTCAGGACCACAGCGGTTGAGCGCGGGAAGAAACTGCACAGCTGCGAAAGCACGAGTCGACATTCCTACCTGTACATAGGGGCATATGCGGTCGGTCTGGGCGTCGTTTGCCTGGGTTGGACCAGCGCGCATACCGAACCGGAACAGCCCAGGGCGCTATCGTCCTCGGTTGATAACGTCTCGGCTCAGGGTACGGTTCCCGCCCAGACGCAACTGGTCGCCAACGCGAAGTCCAGCACGTCGTCAACGGTTACCGCGCACACGAGCAGTACAGCCGCGGCTGAGAGCCGACTGTACGAAGCCGCCCGCTACCTTGCTTCCGACGAGCTTCAAGGTCGGGGCATTTGGACAGACGGGCTCGAAAAGGCTGCCGAGTATGTGGCGGAACAGTTCCACGGCATCGGATTGAACACACAACTCTACAACGGCGAACCGTTCGACCACTTCTCGAAGATGAGCCGCCTCGTGTTGGGGGCAACCAACGAGGCTTCCTTCGTGAGTCCGAAAGGCGCGCGCACCGAATTGGAGTTCGGTCAGGACTTCACACCGCTCTCGTTCAGCGCGTCGAAACCGTTTGACCTTCCGCTGGTATTCGTGGGCTACGGCATCACCGCGCCGGAACTGGGATATGACGACTACGCCGGCATCGACGTGAAGGGGAAGGCCGTGGTCGTGTTGCGACACGAGCCGGAACAGGGCGATCCCAACAGCATGTTCAATGGAAAAGAGAATTCCGAGCACGCGTTTTTCGCTAGCAAAGTCGCCAACGCCGTAGAACACGGTGCCGCGGCGCTCGTGCTGTGTACCGACCAGTACACAGTCGTCAACAAGGCGAAAGTGCAGCATGAAGCCGATGCGGCCGACGAGCCGCGTTTCGACAAGTTGCTCAATTTCCGCGTCCGCGGATCACTGGGTGATCGTCAGATACCGGTGCTTCATTGCCGGCGGGCGGCGCTGGACGGTGTCGTCCGCGAATCGAGCGGAAAATCACTCGCCGAATGGGAGACCGAAATCGAGCGCGGCCCGCGACCACGTAGCCGAGCCCTCAAGGGTTCCCGGATCACCGGTGAAGTTTCCGTTTTGGAAAAGGGCAAGACACTCAAGAACGTGCTGGGCATGCTGGAAGGTGACGGCTCGTTCGGCGATGAAACGATCGTGATTGGTGCTCACTACGATCATCTGGGCATGGGCGGCTGGGGGTCACTAGCCGCCGGTGTCGACGATGAAGTTCACAACGGTGCCGACGACAACGCGTCGGGAACGTCGGCCCTGCTCGAAATCGCTCGCGATCTCGTCAGTCGGCGAAAACAACTAAGGCGGCGGATTCTGTTTATCGCCTTCACGGCCGAAGAAATGGGCCTGGTCGGCAGCGAACATTATGTCGCTGATCCATTGGTGCCAATGAAGGACACCGTGGCGATGCTCAACCTGGACATGGTTGGACGCCTGCGGAATGAGAAACTGACTGTCTCCGGCGTGGGAACCGCGTCCGAATTCACGCCGCTCGTTGACCGGTTCGGCCAGCACTACGGCTTCAACGTTACCAAACAACTCAGCGGTTACGGTCCCAGCGATCATGCGTCGTTCTACTCGCACGGCGTTCCCGTGATGCACTTCTTTACCGGGCTGCACGTCGATTACCATCGTCCCGGCGATGACGTCGATAAACTCAACTTGGACGGCATGCAGCGCATCGCCCGCATGGTGGCCGACATCGCCGTTGAACTGTCTCGGGCGGACGACAAACCGAAGTCGATCGACGGCGATGACGGGTTCGTGCTGTCGCGGTCGCAGGGCCCCGCGGCAAACGGCGGAGATGATAAGCCGAAGGGTGTTTATCTCGGCGTGATTTCGAACCGGGCTAAGACGAAAGCCGCCAGCTTGAGCAAAGGGTTTCTCGTCGACCGTATCGAACTCGGCAGCCCGGCGCATCTAGCGGGTTTCCGCCGAGACGACGTGATCGTCGAACTCGACGGTAAGAAGATCGGGGCGGCCAGCGAAGTCGCCAAGGTGCTCAAAGACCGCAAACCAGGTGAGAGAATCGTGATCAAGGCGATTCGTAGTGGCGTTGAGATCGAAATCGAAGCCACGCTACAAAGCCGGTCGTGACGGCGTAGAGACGACGTTTCTGGCAACGCTTTCTCTTTTGGTGCCACGCGCTCACGCAGAGCAACTGGAAATGCCGGCGCGGGAAAGAGCTCGTTTCATCGATCGGGGCGTTCCGAAGCAGAGCTTAGGAACGAGTGAAAGCTCTGGTTTCGTCCCACTGAGAATGAACTATTTTCTCGCCGACGTCAGCCAGCGATCGAGTTGATTGGCGAAGGCTTGTCGATCCTTGGCGCTGTAATTCGCTGGTCCGCCGGTGATCTCGTCTCCTCCGCGCAGTTCGTCAAGCAAATTCCGGTCGGCCAGTCGTCTGCCGACGTTGGCTGAGGTGTAAAGCTCGCCTCGCGGATCGAGCGCCTGCCCGCCGGCGGCGACCACGTCGGCTGCCAGCGGAATATCCGCCGTGATCACCAAATCGCCCGGCTCAACGAGTTCCACGATCCGCTGATCGGCAACGTTCATGCCCGCGGGAACGAGCAAGCTGTCGATGAACTCCGAACGTGGCGTGCGCATGGGTTGATTGGCGACCAGCGTCAACTTGGTCTTGGTTCGATTCGCGGCACGAAACAGCAACTCTTTGACCACGCCGGGGCAAGCATCCGCATCAACCCAAATCTGCATGCACAGGACCCTCATTTCGAAAAAAGACGAGCCGCTAGTTCGTACCGTTCACTGCCGGTGAATCCGCGCGGCACCGCACGAGTACCGACCCAGCACTTTGTGGCCGAAGGCCACTTTGCATCGTAGCCTGGGGCAACGCCCCAGGAAATAGATCGTCGACGCCGGCGTTTGGCCAACGGCCATATTCATCCTGAAACGGCCCCAGGCTCCGTCCTACGGCGACCATTCGTAACGGCATTTGCGGCGCGCGCCGCCCAAATATGCCGGATCGTCCGCAGGGACGTCAACCTCATCGATGAAGTGTGCTCCAAGCTTCTCAATGACGCGCCTTGACGGAACGTTGTCTGGATCGGCAGTCAAAATAACATTTTCATAGTGAATGCGAACCAGCGGAGCGAGCGCTCGACAGGCATGGTAGGAATAGGAGTGCCCTCGAAACTTGGGCAAAACCTCAAATCCGACGTGGCCCGCGCACATCTTGACATGCCGTGTGTCGCCGATTCGCAGATTGATGTGTCCCACGATCGTCGCGGCTGCGTGCACTATCTTGAAGTGGTAGTAGGGAACAAACTCTCGCTGGACGTCGCCTCCCACCGTCTCCGCGAATTCCAGACGTATCGGTCCAGACTGAAGATCGCCGGGAATATCCGACAAGATCTCATTGTGCCCGCCGGCGTCGATCGATTCAGTGCGACGCCGGCTCGACCAATTCGCGTTGTTCAACGTGCGGCTCCGGCGATTCCAAATTTGCGATTCGTTCGTCAAGCGTCTTCAACGCGCGAATGACATGTGTAAGCGCGATTGCCGTGAACAGCCAAATGAACATTGACAACACCGAACCTGTCGAAGCGCCGGTTGTCGAACTGCGAGAGAAAAAGAACCACCGTTGGGCATACATCATGACAACGCCAATGAACAACATTGTACTCATGACCCGCAATCCTCTGATTGATTGCTTCAACGCTACGACTGATTGCCTTATTGCCATGATTCGCACATCCCCGTATTCATTGGCCACAACGGAAGCCGTCTGAGACTCAGACGACATCATTGTAGCAAAACCGTTCCTCGACAGATGCCGAAACCTGAGACCCCTTGGACCGCCGCGCAATTCAGCAACATCTTGTTGTGCTGGCGTTGTGCGTTTCAATGGGGTGTGGTCACGCTCACCTATGGCTTCGTGGCGACTACCGCAAATCCCTCGCCATCCTGGGCGAACGGCCAGCCGGCCACATCGGCATAGAACTCATCGACGGAGAAACCACTCTCCGCGAACTCGTTCTCAATGGTTTCACGACTGAAGTATTGCAGCCAATTGTAGACGGTTCGCGATCGCGTTTTTTCGACAATCGTAAATTTATCAAGAACTACGTTTTCGTTTTCGTACTTGAACGTATTCAGGAACCCGTAGTAATCGTTCGGCGACCAAAAACCGTCGAACAGGTTGGCTTCGTACATTGCTGTTTCTTCGCGTCGGTCAAAGGCCGTGAGCGAATAGACATCGAGAAGCGCCGAACCGCCCGGCTCCAGCATCGTGTAAAACGTGCTCAGCATCTTCTGTCTTTGAAGCGGGCTCAGCGCGCAGAAGTCGCACATGATCATCAGGATCAGTTCAAAATGATCCTCGGTTTCGAAGTCCAGGTAGTTTTGATGGACATAGTCGATGGACAGCCCCTGGTTGGCTGAAACTTCACGCGCGTACTCGATCGACCGCGCCGAAAAGTCGATTCCGGTTACGGCCGCTTGTCGCTTTGCCAACGGAGCCGCATATAATCCAGGGCCGCATCCGAAGTCCGCGATCCTTGTACCTGCTGTAATATTGAAGCGAGAGCCGATCCACTCGACGGAACGGTCAATGAAGCGGGCGTTCCGTGACGACCGGTCAACGTCCTTGTCGAGATGGCACGCGAGCATCATCCGCGACGTGTGGTCGTCGGTCCACAGGTCACTAGCCGTGTAGAACTCAAACGGCTTCGGTCGGCTGTTGATTTCCGCAAGCTGCTCGAACATCGTCTTCTCAACTAGAAGTAGCCCTGAAACCCTCTGTTGGCTCAAAAGCACTTTTGTTATCCAGTGTCGATTTCGCGCACAACCGGGTTTCAGGATGGGTTCTGCTTCGAATGTCGAGGCGTAAGTATCCAGAATGACGTTGGGACAATTGCGACCAGATGATGGGCGCTCGGCCGCTCGCCCAACTTGACACCAGCCCAATGATCAATCGTCGCCAATCCTGGGCGATTGAATAACTGCGTAGTTAACCTGGCCTTCGAGGCCTTCTTTCCGGTGGTGATGGATCGCCTGATACTCAGCCGATTGTGCCATCGTGATCAAAGCCAACTTGTTCGGATACTCCACCAAAGCGATCATGTCCCACTCGGCATCACCGATCAGGCAGACCCGCGCCTCTCCGGCGAACAGAATGCGGGCACCAATCGATTTGAGAATCGCGACCATCGCGGCTCCGTACTTCGCGTAGGATGCCGCTCCGCCGTCAGGTTTGAATTTCAGCAAATTGACCATCACGATTGGGCCATCATGCTCCAGTGCCATGAATTCCTGGATTTGTTCGGGCGTGGGAGACATGGCGTTGATCTTGATCGCCTTGCCATCTTCGGCAGCGCCGGCGACAGAGGCAAACGCCATCGCGCCGGCGGCAACTCCGGTGCCAGCCAAGAATTCGCGTCGACTTCTTCGGTTGGTCATATCGGTCATTGAAGTTTTTCCTCTTGTTGATGATTGAATCGCAAAGCTGCTTAGAGTTCGCGGGTCGTGTCGGAATAGAGCCTACGCGCCGGGTGCCATGCTCTCACGCGAAGCGGGTGAGCATGCCTTTTCGGCGCCAGCACACGGCATGGTTACGCGTCTGACGGCGTGAAGCCATGACACCCAATGTGTTGCGAAGTAGAATCGATTCTACGTTGACGGCAGAGCGGTCCACAACCAGCGCCACCAGCGGGCCGCTCAGGCACGCACCGGTTGATCGATCATTTCGCCGACGACACGCGCGTTTGAGACGCGGGCGTCGGTTAGCGTTTCGTCGCTGCCGTGGTGCCGAAACGTCAAGCGATTGTGGTCCAACCCCAGTTGGTGCAACGGCGAGACGCGTAGACGAGCGGAACGAGGAATCCCACAAGGCCCAATCTCGTCGCCACCGAAAGCGTGCCGCGCGGTGCTGATATGACCTTGTATCCGTCGACGATTGTTCTTGTGTTACCTGGGCGACCGCCGCTGATAGACTAGAAGTGGTCCCAAAACCCTCTGATGGGCAACGAGTGCCCTTGATTTGCAGGGTCAATTTTCACCACAACCGGGTTTTGGGGCGGCTTCTATTTCTTCGGACTGGACTTCTTCGGACTGGACTTCTTCGGACTGGACTGGGCGGGCACCTTCTGCGCCTTGGGTACGTTGGGCGGCGTATTGGCGTCGCGGACCGAGAGATCGGCATAAATGACTCGGTACTTCTTCGAGTCCTTCGGGCGATACCAGAAGATGGGCGCGTCGGCGGCGCCAAACGAAACGCCTTTGCCCGCGTAGTGCGCGTCGGCGTCCGCTGGCAGTGTCGCGAGGGCGAAGAGCAGACCCCGCTGCAACCGCACCTGGACTTCCGCGAACTTCTGCCCCAGGGCTTTCATGATCTTCTGCGTCTGCTCCTTATTCGGCTTCTCCTTCCCTGAAGCGGCTAGCTCCGTAGCGATATCGGCAGCGAATTTCCTCGCTACCATCCCCAAAACCGTCTGCAAGTCCAGCGAGTCCGGGAAAGCACCGCCGCTCAGTTTGCTATATTCGCGGAACGTCGCGATCAGATCCTTCTCCTCTGGCGGGGAGGTGTCGATCTTCATGTTCTGCACCGTGTAACCGGCCGGCGGCTCGACGCTGAACAACGATTCGTCCATGTCCACGTTGAACACGAAGTCGGTCATCGTCGTCTTCGTATTGGCGAACATTGCCATAGTCGTTTCGGCGCTGACCGGCAGGCCAGTCTTTGGATCGCCCCACAAACTCACCACCATGCCCTTGCCGCTAACGCGGAATCCGACGAGTCGGCGTCCGTCGATCTCCTTCTCGCCGAGCGGCTCGCGTTTGACGTCCGGTTTGTCCCGGGCATCGAGCAGGATCGAACGAAACGAGGCGAACATATCCTGTTGCGCAACCTGCTCCTTGGTCAAGTTGGCGAGTGAGACAACCACGGCCGTCTTTGTCGCGGGGCTCAGGGTGAGGCTCTTGCCTCGGCCCCAGTCAAAGATCATCACCATCTTGGATTTGTTCGGCATCACCATCTCGTGGCGCGACCGAGTGGCGTCCAGTACCATGACCTCGCCCGTTGTCGTCATCGCCGGCGGGCCCTTCAATTCAGTGGCTGTCTTAAACTTGGCGCTCTTCGCCTCCAGAATCGGTGCAATGAAGTCAGCGTAGGCAAACGTCGCACCGCCTGCTTGGAACCACAAGGCGACTCCTGTGACGGCGAGAACGAAAACGGCCGCAGCAGAAACTCGGGAAGCTGGGGAACGCATGATCCACCTCCAACTGTTTAGGGAACGGGTGAGTAGCGTGGGTTGAATCATCTCCGCCCGCCCGCGAACGATGGGTCGCCCTGACTCGCCGGATGCGACAGCCGACATGACTCGCTCGACGATGGCCGTCTCCGCGCTGTCAGCCGGCGATCGTGCTTCAGCAAGCGCTCCGCACAATTCCGTCAGTTGTCGAAAACGCTCGCGGCAATCGGAACATGTCTCGAAATGCCGACGAACGTCTCGCTCTTCGTTGGGCGATAGGCAACCGGCCGCTGCTAAGCTGATCGGCTCGTCCCAATGTTCGCAGGGGTGATGGAGATCATTCATGGTTTCCTCTCCCTTGTTTCCCTGCACGAAGCGAAAAGGTTCACCACAAGATTCATTTTCCGCAACCTTTCCAGCGCGTGATGCAGTCGCGACTTTACCGTGCCCAACGGGCAGTCAAGGGCCGCCGCAATCTCGTCCAACGTCGCACCCGCGAAGAAACGGAGTTCGACGACCAGGCGATGCTCTTCCGGCAAGCTCGCCACCGCTCGGCGAACCCGCTGCGCATCTTCGGACGCCTCCGCCGAACGATCGGGTGTGCACGCGGCTGATGGAATTTGGCCAAGGCCATCTGGTGCGGAAAGCCTGGCGGCGTTCTGGTTTCGCCGTCCCTTCAAGAACCGGTGGCGTAGAATGCCGTATAGCCAAGTGGAGAACCGGCAACGACCATCAAAACGCGCCAAGGATCGCCACCCCTCGACTAGGGTCTCTTGCGCAAGATCTTCGGCCCAGTGGCTATCCTTGCCAAGAGCCAGCGCGCAACGCCACAGGCGTGCGGCGTGCTTCTCGACGAGGCGCTCGAAGGCCCTCGCCTCGCCGGCCTGGGCACGTTCGATCAACTCGCTTTCGTCGTCTTCGGGCGTGTTCACGGTACTGGTGATTCCCCTGTTGCGGCTGAAAGGTTCACTCGCGAGAGCATCCTTTTGTGAATTTCCGGCAAACGCCCGCCTAAAGTGGCGGCCAGTTCCACAGGGCGGAACCAGCTATTTGATAGGCCATCGGGGCAATGGCGAATGCCAACGACCCTCACGCCCGCTTCGACGCGTCGCCGGGCAAGTAGGGGCTGTTGCCCCGCCGTCGTAAGGCCGTATCGCTTGCGGACATTGCGACTCTCGCGTGAAAGATCGAAGGCCCGCACAGGGTGCCGCGCCGGGTACCATGCTCTCACGGGAAGCGGGTGAGCATGCTTCTGCAAGGCCAACACAGGGCATGGCTACGCGCCTGACGGCGTGAAGCCATGACACGCAATGTGTTGCGAATCAGAATTGATTCTACGTTGCCGGCAGAGCGGTCCACAACCAGCGCTACCAGCGGGCCGCTCAAGCACGCACCGGTTGATCGATCATTTCACCGACAACGCGAGCGTTTGAGACGCGGGCGTCGGTCAGAGTCTCATCGCTGCCGTGGTGCCGAAACGTCAGGCGGTTGTGGTCCAACCCGAGTTGGTGCAACAGTGTGGCGTGGAGATCGGCCACGCTGACCGGTTGCTCGACGGAACGGTAACCGATTTCGTCGGTCGCTCCGTGAATGTGTCCGGCCTTGAACCCGCCGCCGGCCAGAATGAGGCTAAAGGCGTTGCGGTTGTGGTCTCGACCCTTGCCGTTTTGTGAAACCGGCAGACGACCAAACTCACCGCTCCAAAGGACGGCGGTGCTGTCTAATAGCCCTCGTTGTTTCAGGTCCTTGATGAGGGCCGCCGACGGTTGGTCGCACTTGGCGCAGATTGCTTCGTTTTGGCTCTTCGAATCGGTGTGCGAATCCCACGGTTGCGATTGAGGTTTGACCGGGGGCAGAATCTGCACGAAGCGGACGCCCGCCTCGACGAGCCGCCGCGCCATGAGACAGCGCAAACCGTAGCCAGCCGTCTCGGGTTGATCCAAACCGTAAAGTTCGCGCGTGGCCTTCGTTTCCTTGGAGAGATCGAGCGTGGCCGCCGCCGCGAGCTGCATGCGGGCTGCCAGTTCGTAGTTTTGTATGCGTGCTTCGAGCGACGATTCGTACGGAAACTCCTTCTTGTGTCGCCGATTCAGTTTGGCGAGCAAGCCGAGGTTGTCGCGTTGCACATCGGCCGGGATAGGCTGGCTGGGGTTGAGATTCAATACAGGTGTGCCGCTGGTGCTGATCTCGGTGCCGCGATAGACGGCCGGTATCCATCCGTTTTGCCACAGCAGCGTGCCGCTGGTGTTGTAGCCGCCGGGGTCGCGGAGCACGATGTATGCCGGAAGATTCTGGTTGTCGGTGCCCAGTCCATAGCTAATCCAGGAACCAAGCGCCGGCCGGCCCTGGAAAATCTTTCCCGTGTTGAGCGCCACGAGCGATTCGGTGTGGTTGTTGTGGTGGTTGTACATCGAGCGCACGAGGCAGATGTCATCGGCGACAGAACCGATGTGCGGAAGAATCTTGGCCATCTCGATGCCCGATTCGCCATACTTTTGAAACTCAAGCGGGCTGCCCAGCAGCGTGTTGCCTTCGCTGCCGGGTTGAAACATTTCGACCTTTTCGGCGTGAACCTTTCCGCTGAACTTCGTGAGTTCGGGCTTGGGGTCGAACAGGTCCATCTGTCCCGGGCCACCGTTCTGCATGAGCATGATGACCGCCTTCGCCGGCGCTTCGAAGTGGCCCGGCTTGGGCAGCAGGTTGTCCGGCGAAGTCGAAGCTCCGCGAGCCGACGTTTCTCCGGCTAATCCACTCAGATACGATAAGGCGATCGAACCAAAACCCAAAGCGCCGACTTCAAGTAACCGGCGGCGGGAGACCTGCTTCGAGACGTCCATCGAATGCTCGTTCATGATCGGCTCCCGCGTCTACTGCACGTAGAGGAATTCGCTAGAGTTAAAAAGCATCTTACACAACTGGGACAAGGCTTTGTGCTGTGCGTCGGCCGAGGTCTCCCCCGCCGTCGTGAAGCGGTCGGCCTGTCGCTCGACCAATTCGTGACACCAGCGGGCTTCTTCGGTGGTCGGTTCCCGCCCCATCGCGATTCGGTAAGCAACCGTCACGTGTTCCTGACTAGGATTTTCCTCGACCGTTTGCGCGACGCGCCGGGCGAAGTAGCCCGCGTGTTCCAATACAAAGTCGTCATGCAGTAGCGTCAGCGCCTGTGTGACGACCGCGGACGGTTGCCGAACGGTGCAATTCCTCGCCACGATCGGTTGATCGAAAATTCGCAGCATCGTCAGATGATAGTTCCGCCGCGCCAGCACATACACGCTCCGTCGCCACTGGTACGTCGGTGTCGGCAGCCCCTCCTTTTTGATAACGACCATTCCATCGGGCCGGACGTCGAGCGGCACGAACGTCCCGTACAACGAACGGTCGAGCTTCCCGCTGGCGGAAAGAATCGCGTCGCGCACGTATTCAGAATCCAAACGCCGCAGATTCATTCGCCACAACAACGTGTTGCCCGGATCGGCCTGTCCCGCAGCAGCATGACCTTCACCGAGCTTCGACGTCTGCCGATACGCGTGCGACATCATCATCACTTTGATGATCGGCTTGACTTGCCAACCGCCCTCGATAAACCGGCTCGTCAACCAGTCGAGTAGCTGCGGATGCGTTGGCCGTGAGCCGCTTACGCCGAAGTTGTCGCTCGTTTCAACAATGCCATTGCCGAAGACCTGCTGCCAGAGCCGATTGACAATCACGCGGGCGACGTACTGCCCCGAAAGGGCATTCCCATCGGTCAGTTGCCTCGCCAACGCCAACCTGCGTCCACTCGATTTTTCCGGCCGAACCGTGTTTGCCTCGGACGAGGCGGAAGCCTCGTCACCAGGCTCATGCAAGATCGTCAACAAGGCAGGCTGCACTTCGAGCCCCGGTCGCAGGTAATTTCCCCGCCGCAAGACATAAGTGGGCGGCGGGGTATTCGCCTCATGGACAACCTGGATCCTTTCATAACTTGGCCGGCGCTTCTTCGAGTCGGCGACTTGCGAGGCGATGCCATCCAGTTCCGTGCGGTGCGGCTCGGAAATCGCTTTGTCGATCTGTTCCGGCTTGACCGTCACGGTCGCCTCGTACTTCGCCGCTAAGCCCTTTTGCTGATCGTTTCTCTTGTCCGCCGCCACCAACAGGGCGCCGCGTACTGCCGCGCGGTCGGCTGCGGGCACGTTCTGAAGGTTTTCCTCAAACAGCTGGCTACGATACGGCTCGCGAATGCCAGCCGCACGTTTCTCGAGTGCCGCGACTTCAGCGTCGAGTTCACTATTCTGCCGGTCGACCTCCGCTTTTCGTTTGTCGGAGACGTCGGCCCGGCTCTTGCCGGTCGAGACGACCCAGTGCCGTACGTTGAACGCCGGCGCGAAAATCGACTCCATGCTGTAGTAGTCGTACTGCGAAATTGCTTCGTATTTGTGATCGTGGCACTTCGTGCACTGTAATGTTAGAGCGAGCAGGTTGTTGACGACCAGTTCTGTCGTCCGCTGAAGAACATGGTGCCGCACGTCGGGTGTGTTGAGTTCGTTCTGATCGGTGTCGTCATTGGCGCTCAGCAAGAAACCGGTCGCCGTTAGCGCTTCGAGCATCTCCGGCGTGAAGTCGTCGGCCGATCGCCAGTCAAACAGTTCGTCGCCGGCCAACTGTTCGGTGAGAAATCGATCGAAGGGCTTGTTTTCGTTGAACGAGCGAATGACGTAGTCGCGGAACCGCCACTTTCCCTCGAGTGGCTTGATGATGGCCGCATCGTTATCGCTGCCGTACATGTCGACGTAACCCGACACGTCCAGCCAATGCCGCCCCCAGCGCTCGCCAAAGTGCGGAGATTCCAATAACCGATCGACCAAACGCTCGAAGGCGCCCGGCTTGTCGTCGGCCAAGAACTCGTCGATCCCTTCGGGCGAAGGAGGTAAGCCCGTCACGTCGAAGTAGGCGCGACGAATCAGCGTCGCGCGATCGGCTTCTGCGGAATATGACAGATCTTTTTGTTCCAACTTCGAGAGGACAAAACGATCGACCGCGTTTTTGATCCGCCCTGTTTCGTGAACCTGCGGCGGTTCGTATGGCGCCAGTTTTTGATACGCCCAATGAGCGCGCTGTTCGTCGGTGATTTTTGTCGCCGGCGCTGTGACGATCACCTTTTCTTGCGACGGAGCGTCGGCTTCCACCCAGCGGCGTATCGTTTCGATTTCGTCGGTCGTGAGCCGAGGTTCGTCTTCCGGAGGCATCTTGTTGGCCTCGATCATGGCAATCATCTCGCTGCGATTGGGAAAACCGCGTACGATGACCGGCCCGGCTTTGCCACCCCGCAACATCGCCGAAACGCTGCGCAAATCGAGTTCTGCTTCCTGTGCTTCTTCCCCGTGGCAGCCGTGACAGTGCCCCGCGAGAATCGGTTGCACGTCTTCTTCGAACCGCGGGATCGGACGGAACTGCGTCGCCAGGGAATACTTGTCGGCGAGATACCGTCCGGCCTCGAATCGTTCGGTCGCCGTCAGTGGGCGGTCATAGACCAGCACCTCGGCCATGTCACCTTCGAAAAACGTGCTCTCGCTCGATTCGGCACCGTAGTGTTGACCGAGTGCAAGCGTGACTTGTTGCCTGAATCCTAGGAAATGCGTTCCATTGAACACCGCTCGCTGGTCGCGGGCTCCGTTGAAATGAATGGCAAACGCTTGTTCGCCCGCGTAGACAGTCTCGATCAGATTCGGTTCATCGTTCCAAGCGATCTTTTGACCTTCGGCTTGATCGCCGTGATGGATGCCGAGCCGGACCTTTCTGCGGCTGCTCTGAAACCCAACCCAAAAGCCGGTCCGTTTAGGGAATTCGCCCTCGGCGTCATCGCGCGAATTGAGGTCGATGAGTCTTTGCGAAGCGTGAGACGTTTCGCTCCGACCCCGCATCACGATCAGAACGTGAAACTGCTGATCGCCGGTCGCCAGCCCACCGAGGCGGTCAAGGTCCAGCAGATCGTCGCCATGAAAACGAATAACGGGCCGGCCGCCGAGTTGATCCGTCTGAAACGTCGGCCGCCGCTCGGAAGTCTTCTGCGTGACGTGGTTGCCGCGACCACTTTTGTCGCTCCATCGCTCGATGGGGGAATTGTTGTCGGGATGATTCTCTGCGTTGCCGTCCGCGTCGACGTCCTCGGCATCCAACCAGAGAATCAAGCCTTCCGCCGGTGGCACATCCGCGGCGAAACAGATCCGTCCGTGATAGGCGGCTGTCGCCAGCAGGCTAACGCAGAGGAGTGACCGAACGTGATTGCCCACGGATCTAATTCCCTATGGCATGACCGTCTTAAACCTACGGGTTTCACCTTGCAACGTAGTGCGGGCGGACGCGACGCTAATTCGACTCCGCAAGATAACGTGTCACGATATCATGCGTGTTTTCCAGTTGCGAATGCAGCAACTTGACAGCCCGCTCTTCATCCCGATCCCGCATCGCCGAAAGCAGTTCGACGTGCGACTTCGCGGCCGACTTCCCAAACTCGGCTTGATCCAAATCCATCTGCACGAGCAGCAGCAGAATCTGAGAACGCAGCGATAACCACGCGCCTAATAGTCGCCGATGACGCGCCGCGCGGATCATTAGTTCGTGGAACTCCAAGTCGCGCTGCCCGCCTTCGCCCTTCTCAATTGTCTCCGCCGTCTGCTGAATGTTCTGTTCCAAGAGCTCAAAGTCGGCTTCGGTTCCGCTGCGAATCACCTCCCGCATCGCCAGTGTTTCGAGCGTCAATCGCAACGAGCTGATCTCGTCGACGTCAGCCCGGGAAAGCTTGGCGACGGCCAAGCCACGCTGGTCGCGGTGGACTAATCCTTCGTGCTGCAATAAGGCAAGCGCTTCGCGAACGGGTGCGCGGCTCACGCCAAGTTTCGATGCCATCTGCGACTCAGGAATGCGTTGGCCGGGCCTCAATTTGCGGTTCAGGATCGCAGATCGCAGCGATTCGACGACACCGTCCTTAAGCGTTTCTTTGGTGACAGCGTCGATTTCAATCGCGTGCAATTCGGTCATTCTGACGTTCCAAGGCTGTGTGCGTTGTTTCTAACGACATCAGCCTGTAGTATACGGTCGACTGTCGACGGTTGTCAAAGCAGCCGAGATGACTGAGCAACAACAAGCCGTTTTCCTTGATCGCGAAATCGTTCTCGCAGCCGGCTCGTACGCACAGAAACGTGCCACGATCACAGATCCGAACGGACCGTTGCGGGATCGCCGAGACTCCACCGACACCAGGCGAATAGCCGTTCTGAAGGAAGCTCGCCTACTTTATGGCAAAAACCTGACTCCCGAGATCCAAACCTGTATGCTGAGACCAATTCGTTGACCAGCGGCTTTCCCGTCGCGCTGTTGAGGATGCACAACATGAGCGGTGAAAATGGGACGATCAAGTACGGCATGTTCATTATGCCTTTCCATCCGCCGGATAAGCCGCTGGCCCAAGGTTACGATGAAGACCTGGAATTGATTGTCCGCGCCGAAGAACTCGGCTTTGAAGAGTTCTGGATCGGCGAGCATCACACGATGAAATACGAAACGATCGTGATGCCGGAAATCTTCATCGGCCGGGCGCTGGCCGAAACGAACCGCATTCGAATGGGGCCCGCACCAGTCTGTCTGAATCAGCATCACCCTGCGCACGTCGCGGGGCGGCTGGCGTTTCTCGATCACCTTTCCAAAGGTCGGCTCAACCTTTGTTTTGGACCGGGCAGCGTAACGGCCGATCAGGAATTGTTCGGCGTCGACCCTAAGAAGGGAGGCGAGATGACGTGGGAAGCGATCGACGTCATCTTGAAACTCTGGTCGACCGATCCGCCCTACAAGCACGACGGCAAGTATTGGCAATTCGAACTTAAAGAAAACGTCGACGAAGAAACGCTGATTGGGTTCATTCATCGACCGTATCAAAACCCGCTTCCGCCGATCTCGATACCGGGCATGAGCCGCAACTCGTTTAGCATGAAAACCGCCGGAGAGCGCGGCTACCATCCGTTCTCTCACTGCCTCGTCACGGGCAACGTCGTCGCGGACCACTGGCAGACGTACTCACAGGCGGCCGAGCAAGCCGGTCAACAACCGAATCGTTCCGACTGGAAGATCGCGCGTTCGATCTTTCTCGCCGACACGACAAAGGAAGCCGTCGACCGGGCGCGAGCGAATTCACTCGGACGAAACTACGAGTACATCGGTCGGCTGTTCGACAAAGGCCTCGGCCGAAGAATCTACAAGCGTGACATGGACATGCCCGATTCTGAGTGTAACCTCGATTTTCTGATGGGCGAACAGATCATCGCCGGCGACGTCGACGAAGTGCTCCGCCGCTTAATGCAATTGATCGACGAAACGGGTACGTTCGGTACGCTGGTACTGATGAGTTACGACTGGGACGACAAGGAAAGCTGGTTGCACAGCATGGAACTGTTCGCCAATGAACTCATGCCCGCGTTGAATAAAGCGGTCGCCGGTGTGGCGTCTGAAGAAGCCGTCTCGTAACCCGGTTGTGGCGGCTGTTGACTCGACAAACATAGGGTAGGCGGCGCCCGACAGAGGGTTTTGAGCAGACTTCAGGTGAATTGAGAAAGACCAGCACGCCATAATGGAACAGCCGACGACAGGCCCGCCCGCGCACGAGACGCCGACACATACGCTGCCGAATAGCTTTATTGGCTGGCTGTCGCTGTTCGGCCCGGGGGCGATTATTGCGTCGCTGACGATCGGGACCGGGGAGTTGATCTTCTCAACCCGTGGCGGCGCGATCTTTGGCTACCCCATTCTGTTTCTGTTCGTAGTCATCTCGCTGCTCAAGTGGGGGCTTGTGCTGGCCTCGGCGCGCCACATCGTGCTGACGGGCGTGCACCCCTATCAGCGAATGCTCGATCTCCCCGGACCGAGGGGCTGGTTCCCGCTGGTGCTGTTGTTGATTTCGGCAATCTGCATGCCGATCTGGGTCAGTTTTCACAGCGGTGTGCTCGGCAACTTTGCCGCCTGGACGACGGGCACGAGCGGAATGCTCGGCGGCGGCGTCGATTACTTGTGGGGGGCGGCAATACTGGCAGCGGTGCTGGTACTCTCGTCAACGGGTGGCTATTCGCGGCTCGAGCGGATCCAACTGTTTATCGTCGGCGCGCTGGTATTCTGTGCCGGCGTGACACTCATACTCTACAACCCCGACTGGTTGGCAATGATCTCCGGTGCCGTCATTCCGCAGGCCTATGTGTATCCAGACTGGTTGAAGGACACGTACCCGGAAATCGCCGAGCAGGCGGTGTGGGTCGAGACGACACGGTACGTCGGCGTGATCGGCGGAGCCGGCTTCGACTACATGGTTTACACGTCGTTTCTACGCGACAAATCGTGGGGCGCTGCCGGCGCGGGACCGATTTCCGAAGAACAGCTTGCTGAGATTGCGGCTGACCCGGAACACCCGGTGCGAAAATGGGTACGTGCTCCGCTGATCGATTGCTCGATCAGTTTCATGTTGATCGTCGCGTTCAGTGCCGTGTTTGTCGCTTCCGGGGCAATGATTCTGGGGCCGAACCACAAAATTCCCGATGAAAGGCATCTGCTCGATCTGCAGGCGGAGTTCGTCACGAATATTCACTATTTGCTATTGCCTCTGTACGTCGCGGGGGCCTTTCTGACGATGTTGGGCACGCTGTACGGCACGCTCGAAGTGGCCTGCACGATTGTCAGCGAGATGGCGCGGGCCGTCAGCCGCGACTTCGTCGAACGGCACAAGCGAAGGATGAAACTCGTCACGATTGTCTGGTGCGCGACGATTGCCTTTGCGATGCTGTTCTGGCTTTGCAGCTATCAGATGTCCGGCGAAGAAGGCCGACCGCGCCTGTTGATGGCCATACTAACGCCGGCAAATCTTTTTACCGGCGTTCTGAGTTGTGCCATGTTCTGCCTACTCAACCTGTGGATGGACCGAAAATATCTACCCCGCACTCTGCGAATGCCGACGTGGCTGTTACTGCTGAACCTGATTGCCGGACTCGTATTCTTAGTCTTGGGCGCCAAGGGCTACTGGGACAGCGAAAGCCGCGTGTATGCGATCGGCAGCCTGCTGGCCATGCTGGCGGTCGGATTTGTCGGCGCCGCCCTGATCAATCCCATCATCGCACGTGCGAAACAGAAAGAGACTTCATGATTAGCAACATTCACAAGTTCCGCGAGAAACTCGATTCCGGACAGTTCTGTCTGGGAGCCGGGATTACGTTTACCGACCCGTCGGTCGTCGAGGCGCTCTGTGACAGCGTCGATTTTTTTTGGATCGACCTTGAACACAATCCGACGAATCTCGAATCGCTTTTGTCCCATCTAATCGCTGCCCGGGCCGGTGGAACTCCCGCTCTCGTTCGCGTACCCAGTCTCGACATCGCTTGGACCAAACGCGTGCTCGACACCGGAGCCGAGGGCATCATCTTACCACAGGCCAGTTGTGCGGCCGACATTCGCAGCTTCGTCTCGTCTTGTCGTTACCCACCGATGGGCACGCGGGGGTTCGGGCCGCGGCGGCCCACAAATTACGGCCGCTTCGGCGGCGACGAATACCTGGCGCACGCGAATGCCAATCTGTTCGTCGTTGCCCAAATTGAAACCGTCACCGCACTCGACGAAATCGACGAGATCGTGGCCATCGAAGGCCTCGATTCGCTGGTCATCGGGCCATACGATCTCTCCGGGTCGATGGGCATGTTGGGAAAGGTTCACGATCCCAAGGTGCTCGACGCGGTAAGAACCGTCGTCGAGAAGGCCAAAGCGGCCGGTATTTATACCGGCATGGGAATGGGAGCCGAGACCGGCCATGCACTCGAAGCCGCGCAACTGGGTATCCAGTGGGCTCAGTGCGGCAACGACTTCGAGTTCCTGATTCAAACGGCCGACCGGTTATTTTCGGGCGTTCGAGAACAGATTTCGTAACCGCGAGCCGACTCGTTCGAAGGTCCTGTCATTCTGGGCGATTCAGAAGAATTCTGGCGACCGGGAGACCAAAACAGTACCTTGGAGTGAACGGAAGATTGTGCGCGTGAACCGTTCACGCGGCGCGAACAGCATTTCACATCTCGACGACGGCGAACTCGCAGCATCTTGCCCGTGCTGGAATGGAACAAGATTCAACAAGGCCTACTCGAAAGACATGCCATGAGAATGATCAGCGCGGCCATAATAACGTCTGTTCTTATTGTCTTTTCGTCGATCGTATCGCCGACGTATGTCGTAGTGGCCGAACCGCCGGCAAAACGCGATCTCGTCAAAGAGGACATTGAAGACCTGATGATCCGGCTCTCCAACTGGGGTCGCTGGGGAAAGGACGATGAACTCGGTGCGCTCAATCTCATCACACCCGAAAAGCGCAAGCAAGCCGCCGCGTTGGTGAAGGACGGCGTCGCTGTCTCGTTTGCGCGAGACGTCATCAAAGACGGCGGGCTGGATTCGCCGGGCTTCTCGCACAGGATGATCACGACAGGCCAGAAGGAAATCGAAATTGGCTCGGCCGGCGATGAATACCGCGTTCAGTATCACGGCTTCACACAGACGCACATGGATGCACTGTGCCACTTGTTTTACAAAGGCAAGATGTACAACGGCTTTTCTCAGAAGGAAGTCACCGAACAGGGAGCCGGCAAGCTGTCGGTTGCCAATATCAAGCAGGGCGTTTTCACACGCGGCGTTTTGATGGATATGCCCCGCCTGTTCGACGTCGACTACTTAAAGGGTTCGCGGGCGATCTACCCTGAAGACCTGACAGCCTGGGAGAAAAAGGCGGGCCTGAAGGTGAGCAGCGGAGACGTCGTGCTGATCAACACCGGCCGTTGGAAGCGGGAAGAGGCCGAGGGCCGCTGGGATATCATGAATAACTCCGCCGGCCTACACGCCTCCTGCCTGCCGTGGTTCAAGGAACGCGATGTGGCAATCGTCGGCAGCGACTTGGCGCTCGACGTTTTGCCGTCAGGCGTGGTCGGCTTCGAACTGCCCGTGCACTGGGTTGTTGTCGTCGCGATGGGAATGCCGATTCTCGACAACTGCGACTTTCGGGCGCTGAGCAAAGCGGCAAAGGCCCGCGGCCGCTGGTCGTTTCTGTTGACCGTCTCGCCGCTCGTCGTCGACGGCGGAACAGGATCGCCCATCAATCCGATCGCCGTTTTCTGACGGTCACGCGCAATCGAACAGCCATTTTGCACATTTGAATTCCCGTTGGTTGAATTCGAAATACGTCGAGTGAAAAAGTGAGGACGAGGACATGTACGGCAATCGTTTCAACCACGTTTTCCAGTCTCGATGCGACGATCACAGGTCCAGCCGATCATTCCATCGTGGGTTGGCCATTTTCGTGGTGCCCGTGCTGCTCTTGGCGGCACTTGCCGGGCAGCCCGTGTGCGCCGACGATGAGCCTCGATTCATCGATCTATCGCTGATGGTCGCGCCCGAGTTTCCCTGCACGTGGTCCGATGGCTTCCCCCGATTCCGGATCGATCACTATCTGAAAATTGGCCCGGACAGCGCCTACAACAGCGATCTGCTCACGATCGACGGCAACACGGGTACGCAACTCGACGTGCCACCGCACTCGGTTGCCCGGCCGGAGTTGAATCTGCCGAACTCCGGACCGTTTGGCCACGCTTTTATCGAAACGACGCCGGCTTGGCAGTTCGCGGGCGAAGCCTGTGTGGTCGACTGCCGCGACCTACTCGATTCGACCCCCAATGGGCAGAGCAGCCTCGTGCAAAAAGAGCGGGTCGCTACCTGGGAGAAGCAGCACCGCCGGCTGCGATTTGGCGACGTCGTCCTGTTTCGTAGCGACTACACCGACCACTACTACCGGCCGTTTCCCGCCGGACGCCGGTTCATCGCCGAGCCTCTCGAACGCAAGGCACCCGGTTGGCCCGACCCCGACCCCGACTGCATGGACTTTCTGGCGACGCGCGACGTGATGACGCTCGGAACCGATAGCCCGAGCATGGGGCCGATCCCCGACCTCGCCGAACCGACGCACTACGCCGGCTTGAAGCACGGTATGATCTGGACCGAAGGCGCAACCGGATTGGGGCAACTCCCGGAAACCGGCGCGTTCTATTGCATGATGGGCCCGAAGCACAAAGGCGGACCCTACGGCGAAGGCCGCGCGTTTGCGATCGTCGGCAACCCATTGGCGGCACAACTGATCGACTCCACTCGCAACAAGCGGGCCGTTGACTTGACGGTCACACTCTCCATCGACGCGCCACTCACCTGGCCGGGACGCGGCGTCGGCCGGCACCGTCAACGCTACACGCAGGCGAATTTTCTGTTTGCCGACAACTTGAAGCTTTATCACCACACGCATCTTCTCGACAGTCACGCGGGAACACACCTTGTTCCGCCCGCGTATGCCTTGCCGGAAGCCGACTTTGACTTCAGAAACTATTCTCCCGAGGTGCGAGGCTGGTTGCAGGACTACGAGAAGAAGTACGGGCCGCGCGGCTCAAGCGACGTCACGACCGAAAAGGTGCCACTCTCGCAAACCTGCGGCCGGGCGCGCGTCATCGACGTCACGCACCTCAACGGCACGACGAAACGGAACCAGTGGCCCGCGTCACCGGAGATTACACCCGATATCATCAAACGCTATGAATCGAAACACGGCCAATTGAAAGAGGGTGAAATCGTCGTCTTCCGTAGCGGCCACACCGACCGGCACTTCCGCCCCTTCCCGGAGGGCTCATCCTGCATGGCTGATCCGCTCAATGGCAAAAGCGAGGGTTGGCCCGCTCTGGGGCCCGATGCCATCGTCTATCTGGCAGAGAAGGGTATACGCTGCGTCGGCACCGACGGACCCACGTTAGGTGGTGTCGATGAGCGAAACGCCTTGATGACGTATTGGGCACTCGGAAGCCGCGAGATGGTGGCCATCGAGTTTCTCACGAATCTCGACGCACTTCCCGATGGCGCCTACTTCCTGTTTGCACCGGTCAAAATCCACGGCTGTCACGGTGGCCCCGGCCGGGCAATCGCGCTGTTTTGACGTCAGCCGGGTTTCGAAAGGACGCCCGCGGCACGAACAATGACTCCGACGGAATTCAACCACTCGTCAATCGTTCGGCCAGGTCGTTCCATCCGGCGACGTCGGTGAGTCGATGCTCGCGGCCTTCGAACAGGTAGGTGAGTTGTTCGTGGTCTAAGCCGAGTAACGACAGCATGGTCGCGTGCAGGTCGTTGACGTGTACTTTGTCTTCGATCGCCTGGAATCCGAAATCGTCGGTTGCACCGATCACTTTGCCGCCATTGATGCCGCCGCCGGCCATCCACATGCTGAAACCGTACGGGTGATGGTCACGGCCGTCGTTGCCCTGCCGGATCGGCGTTCGGCCGAACTCGCCTCCCCAAACGACAAGCGTGCTCTCTAACAGCCCGCGCTGCTCGAGGTCGGCCAACAGCGCGGCAATGGGCTGATCGACTTTCTTCGCCTGAGCCGTGTGATTCCCCCGGCAGTCGCCGTGTGCGTCCCAGCCTCCGTCAACGAGGTGTACGTAGCGAACTCCGCGTTCGACCATCCGCCGAGCCAACAGGCACATCGTTCCAAACGATTTCGTGGGGTCTTTTTCGATCCCGTATGATTCACGTGTGTGCTCGGTCTCTTGCGAAAGATCGATCAGTTCCGGCGCGGCGGATTGCATTCGGAACGCCAGTTCGTAATTGGCAATCCGCGCATCGAGCCGGCTGTCGTGCGGCCGCGCGTCGCGGTGAGCGGAATTCCACGCGTTGATCTGATCGAGCAGGAGCCGTTGCCCGGCAGCATCCAACCCGGGTGGACGACGCAGATTTTGGATCGGCGCTCCTTGGCTTCGAAGGTATGTTCCCTGGAACACGGCCGGAAGAAAGCCCGAACTAAACGCGGCCGTGCCGTTACGGAAAATCGAATCCGTCATGGCGATGTAGGCGGGCAGGTTGTCGCTCTGGCAGCCTAGTCCATACGTCACCCAGGCCCCCACGCTCGGGTGCCCCAGCAACTGGGTGCCGGAATGCATCATCGTCAGAGCCGAGCCGTGAATGAACAACTCATGCCAGCACGAGCGGATAATAGCCAGCTTGTCGGCGTGTTTCGCTAGTTCCGGAAATACGCTCGATATCTCTAAGCCCGACTCACCTCGTTTCTCAAATTCGAACGCCGGCGCCAACACCTTCGCGTCAGCGGTGTTGATCTGAGCCAAATCAAAGTTCCGCAAACTCTCCGGCAGCAGCTTGCCGTCGTACTTAGCCATCTGAGGCTTGGGGTCGAACGTCTCCAGTTGCGACGGCCCGCCCTGCATAAACAAAAAGATGACATGCTTGGCCGTGCCGGGAAAATGCGGCGATTGAGCGACAAGCGGGTTGACCTGCGTTTCTTTTTCGGCCGTCGCTTCGCGAGCGAGCAAGTCGCCCAGCGCCAGGCTACCGAAACCGAGTCCGAACCGTCTGAGGAACTCTCGGCGTGAAGCCGCCGGCGCTTGAGAGCTACAAGCGAATCGATTCATGTTCGGTCCTCGCTCTAGCGGTGATCCGATTACAAACTGACGGAAAATGATTTACTTGTCTTGTCGCGTCACCGCCAGCGGAAACCGGGAATTCGGCCGACGCGAAACGACTAACACGTACCCCAGCCACCCGTACAATCAATCGACAAACGCAAACTCATTGAGATTATAAACGGTCAAACACAACTTGAGCAGTGAAGCCGCTTTATTCGCCGGCAACGACTCAAGTCCGGCCGGTCGCTTTCCCAGCGTCGCGAGCAATTGCTCGTCGCCCTCGCTCGCGCCTGTTTCAAGTCGTTTTAGCAACTCCAGCGCTTGTTTCTTCTCCCTCTCTCGAACGGGCCGTGATAACGCGATCATCCACAGCCGCTCGATCCAGCCCTCGGCATCATCGGCGGAATTCTTTGCGACGCGCGAGGCAAGATGGCCGGCTTGCCGATAGACCGACGGGCTGTTGAGGCTCCACAGTGCCTGAGGGGCGACGGTTGTCACGTCTCGCTCGGGGCAGCTCACCGAATTCACGGGCGCATCAAACACTTCGAACATCGGAAAACGAAAATTTCTCAACACAAGTATATAAAGGCCCCGCCGCGTGTAATCAGCAGGATCACCCGAGATGGGCCAGTGCCACTTATCCCGCAACGCAGCGATCTCGTCTTCGGCTAACGGGGGCACGACGGGGCGGCCTCCCTGCTTCAGGTTGATCGTTCCCGCGGTCGCGTGAACCGCGTCCCACAACGCCTCGGCTTCCAGCCGCCGCCGGTTCATTCGCCATAATAGTCGATTGTCGGGATCGGCATCGTGATGTTGGTCTGTGCCGAAACGACTCGTCATCCGGTAGGTATTCGACGCCATGATTAGCCGGTGCATCTCCTTAATGCTCCAATCGCGAGCGACGAACTCGCTCGCCAGCCAGTCGAGCAACTCCCCATGTGACGGGGCCACGCCGTTATGGCCGAAATCGTTTGGTGTGGCGACGATTCCCTGCCCGAAATGCCAGAGCCAGATGCGGTTGATCATCACCCGCGCGGTCAACGGATGATCGGGCTGCGTGAGCCAAAGCGCAAGTTCCTTACGACTGCCGTACGGTCCTGGGACGTTCTTTTCGTGCCCTGTCACTTCCGCCAGCGACGCCGGCAGCGCGGGCCGTATCTTCTTGCCGAGCGAGTGAAGTTCGCCACGCTCGAGTAAATGCACCGTCTTGACAAGTTCAGGCCGTTCGTGACGCAGCACGGTCGCCCGCGGAAGCTGTGTTAACGGGTCGAGCTCTGTGTTCGGAACAGAAATCCCCTTTTCCGGCAACTCCATGACCCTTTTGACAATGTCGGCGGAGAGTCGTTTTTCCTCAGCTTGTTCTTCAGCGGTTTTCTCGCGCCCCTGTGTGCGTGCTTGGAACAGTTTGTAAGCCGTGCGAGCTTCGTGAACGGCGATCACGCGAGGATAGATAAGCTGCCACGAAGTGATCTCCATCGGTGATACAATCGGGACGTCCGCTTCAACGCTGCCCGTGAACACGGCCTGTAGCGCGAAGTAGTCTTCCTGTTCAATTGGGTCGAACTTATGGTCGTGGCAGCGGGCGCAGCCGAACGACAGCCCCATGAACACCGCACCGGTCGTGTCGACCCAGTCGGTCAATGTCTCGTAATGGAAGCGTTTCGCATCGAGCGCCGACTCGGCCACCCGGGGGCCGAAGCCATACAAGCCCGTGCCGAGCCTCGCTTCCAGATGCCGCAACTTCTCCGGCGGCGCGCGGTACACGCGCTTCGGGTCGAGGTCGAGGTTATCGGGCCAAATCTCGTCGCCGGCAATCTGTTCCTGGACGAAGATGTTGTACGCCTTGTCCTTGTTGAACGAATCGACAACGTAGTCGCGGTACCTCCAAGCGTTCGGGTACGACATGTCGCCTTCGAACCCACCCGAATCGGCGTACCGCGCGACGTCCAACCAGTGCCGACCCCACCGCTCGCCGTAATGCTTCGAATCGAGCAATTCGTCGATCAAATTTGGCCAGGCATCGGGCGAGTCATCGTTCACAAACTTTTCGACTTGTTCCGCTGACGGCGGCAACCCCAGCAGATCGAAGTAGGCCCGCCGTACGAGCGTGTGCCGGTCTGCTTCCGGCGCCGGTTCGAGCCCCACCTGTTCGAGCTTCAACAAAATGAAGGCATCGATGTGATTGCGGACGCGGTGACCGAGCGTCAACTGATCGGAGGCTGGTGCGGGAGGACGTTCGAGCTTGCTGAAGGACCAGGGGAGTTGTTCGTCCTGCGCACGGGCCGCATTCATCCCCGCCAAACAGCACACGAACATGACAAGCGTGAGCAGACGTTGCACGGCGATTCCTCTGAAGTCGATAGCCGAGGAGACACCCCTACAGTCTGTAGAATCCATCGACAAAACTCAATCAACGCCCGTCTCTTGAGCACACAGACATCGTCCTGCTGCTGCTCCACTTGCCCTGACGTTCTTGTTTTAGCATAGTTTTCGGCCGAGGCGACGACGTTTCCGCCCGCTGCTCCACTTCGTTCAAGACACGCGGTCCGATGGACATCCTTCTGTTCAAGCCTGTAGAGTAACACGACCGGCCAGACGTTGTTGAACGAAAATCCGACTTGAACTCTGTAACGGCTGTTTACTTCCTGCGCGGAGTCGCCGCCATGAACAAGGCATTCGTCAAAGAAACCGACGACCCGGGCGATCGTTGTCCGCTGTGCGGTTCAAAAGGGCAGGGCGTGTTCGAAGCGACGCTCAAAGCCTTTCTCTCGGCCGAGGCGTGCGACGAGTTGTCCGAGTCCGCCTATTTTTGCCCACACGCGACGTGTGAGGTCGCTTACTTTGACCGCTTTGAACGCACAGTTGCGGCCGGATGCCTGTCTCGGCCGGCTTACCCCAAGGACCCCGAGGCGCCGATCTGCCCCTGCTTTGGGCTCACCTGTGAAGACATCGAAGCCGACGTGGACGAGGGTGTCGTTACGCGAGTGAGGGCTCATCTCGAACGCGCCCAGTCCGACGAGGCGCACTGCACAACAAAGGCCCCCAGCGGCCAATCGTGCGTCGCAGCCGTCCAGCAATGCTTCATGCGGCTCCGCGGACAGTCATAAGTGTATCCGTGCGCCACGTAGCGCCAGTTCGCAGGCACGCGGCGCAGAAAGCGAGCACGAATGGTCTGCCGATTCGTGATGCTGCGGCGCGTTCAGTCTTTCGACGAACTCGCGCCGGCCGGCTGCCAGTGCGGCAATTCATCGAGGGGAAAGATGGGACGTGGGATTCGTGTCCAGTCGAAGGCCGACAGATTTGATTGTGTCATTCCGGGCGTATCGACGCGGATCAATCCTTGACGCCAGTGGCTAAAGAACTGAAAGTTGCTGGCCGTCTTGACGACGACGATTTGCGCATCGGCAATGTCCAGGCCGAGGTGCGTGTAGAGAATGGGGTGATTGATCGCGAAGCTGCGATGGTCGAGCAGGATGATGCGAATCGATCCGACTTCCAGAAGAGCCGTCCGCCTTAAGTCGCACACGCCTCGACCCGGCAGGCTAACGGTCAACCCGTCGCAGAGCGCGGCAACGCGGCCCGTCACATCGACCGGTTGGCTGAAAACGTCATCGAGCTTGCCACCGACAGAAAGGCGGACTTCGGCTCCCACACCCGATGCCGTCACAGCTTCGACAGCGTTTGAATCGACAACGGGAACCAGCGCGATCGAGGCGAGTTGTGCGTCGAGCATCGCACGCAGTAGACAGGTATTGTCGCCGGGTGCTCCCCCGTAGACCGAATCGCCGGTGTCCGAGAGAATGATCAGACCGCGCTCAGCTTCAGCTGCCTGCCGCACCGCGTCTTCGGGCGCGACCCGTTCCGAGACCCAGAACTCTTCGCGGAGCTGCCAAGCCTTCTGGGCCATTTCGTCGGCGAGCGTTTGAGCGAGTTCCGGCTCGTCGTCGGTATGAACGATGACCGACCAGCCCCCTTCGGCGACGTCGAGCCAGGGTTGCATCGGGCAGGGCGACACGTCGATGACGTTCTCGCGGCGCTCCATGTCGCGCGCACGGTCGAACCATTCCTTCATCGGTCCGCCCGATGTTAGGAATTGGTCTTGAGGGGTGATCATGGGGATCTTCCGCCAGGCGATCGTCGGCTTGATCTCGCCCCGTAACATGCCGAACAATGCACTCGCCGCCTTGCGCCCCGTCGCGGGCGGATCGTGCGGCTGCGTTTCGTGGCCGATGAGCAGATCGGCGTGCTCGATCATGCACTGAGTAACGTTGGCGTGGTGATCCAAGGGGACAACGATGGGAATTTCGCAGCCAACGACAGCCCGCACCGCGCGCAGGACGTAACCTTCGACGTCGTCGTCGTTCTGAGAGGCAGCAGCTCCGTGCAGAGCGAGAAAAACGGCATCCAGCGGAAGCGCCTTTCTTAAGCCGGCGACCAGGTGACTGGTCAGGTGTTCCAGCGTTCGTGTCGTGATCGTACCGCCGGCACTCGCCCAGGCGCGGATGATCGGCACAAGTTCGATCGTTTCTTCGTGCTGAGCGGCGACTTCCAGAAAGCCGCCGATCGGGCCAACGCCGGGCATCCGTTCGAGAATCTCATCGCCGAAATACAAGCCGTACGTTTCGAAGTCGTCCAACTCGGCAACCAGCGGGCTGAAGGAGTCGGTCTCTTGAGCGATTTCGGCTATGGCGATCCGCATGTGCGTTGTCTCTGATGTCTGAACGGCGTTTTCAGCGGCTGCGGCCTCGCAGCCAGACTTCGACCCGAGGTGGGAGGTGCTAAACGACGCGGCGGCAGTACGACTGTACATGCTGCGGTCATTCTCGGGATAGACCCAGCCTACCCGTTTCAAAGATGGACAACAATTCTGAGGATCTCTCTCAGGATCGCTGTCGCATTGGACGTCCCAGGAATTTCGTTGCCTGCGCGACATCGCACTGATATAGTCGATGAGGTCGGGGCCTGTCATGTTTGTTGAGTTCGTTGGACCGATTGACAGGGCTGTAGGACAAGCACCCGCGATACGCGTTTTATTTGACGTGCTCGAAATCGTTCGTCGTGACCGTCGCGTTGGATATCAATTGCGATGTTTCGACTTGAAGGGGGATGTGAGATGACCAGATATTTGTTCGTTGCCACGTTGCTGGTGGGATTGGCTTGTCTCGGAACGAGTGGTGAAGCGAAGGCCCATGATGACTGCTGCTACAGCTACTCGTACGGCGCGTATTACGCCCCGGCGTACTACTACCGGCCGGCTTACTACGTTGCCCCGGTTTACCACACGTATTACCGGCGGGCCTACTCGTTTTACACTCCGCGCGTCAGTTATTACTCGGGATATTACGCCCGGCCCTACGGCTACCATTATCCCCGCGCAAGCTTCTACGCGGGTTACGGATTCCGTTATCCTCGCTACCACTACCGATACCACTGGCACTATTGATGCTTGTTCCAGGGGCGGCACTGAGCGACCAATGCGTCCTGTGCGCTTTCAAATCGCGCGCGATTGACGTGCATGGTTCTGTGAGAATTGGAAGCCGTTGCGCCATCGGTCATTCGTCGGATGCACCGCTCGCGTCACTTCGCCGGTGGTTTTCTGAATCGGTTTCTTGACGCAATCGGGCTTGGTAGCGACCGATTTCACGCCGACCTGTTGACGTTCGGCGTCGACGACCGATCACGAAAATCGTCGGAATACAACAACCGCAGAAATTTTTCTTGACTGGCGGATTTGAGTTGGTAACATGACCGTAGGGAGCCTGTGACGGTTCCTTCGATTGATTGTTTTCCTGCTGTACTTTTCCTCATTGTCGGAGGGCGTATATGCAAGATCCACCGTACAAGTTTGGGTGAGAGAGCCTGTCTCCCGCATTGCGTGAGGGGGGCGTGTGTTGCTCAACTAAGCATTTCTGCTCCGGCTTCGTCCTGCGAGTTCCGTAGCTCTGCATTCCGTTTTGTTTACGAAACGGTGCGAGAAACGCCCGTAGAGGGCATTGCTCGAACGAGCCGACAGCCGTGTGTGGTGGTGGGCAGTACGAATCTCACGTTGAGTTCATGAGACCCTCGTCCTCTATTTGTGGCGAGGGTCTCCTTTTTTATGGTGCCACAGTTTTTTTATGGTGCCACAGCTTATTGCGCCGTATCGTCGGGTGCCGTCCTGCTCGGGTTGGCCGCGAATTTCCCGTTACGTGACAATGGCCATTTTCGCCTCTCGTTGCGACGTGGGACCGCATATTTATCTGTCAGGGTGCGATCTCGCAGGAAAAACGCATGACGCTGATTCAACTGTTGTTGGCTATTTCGGTAACAGCAGCTGTGTGTGGCGCTGCGGGTCTTTCTGCACCTGTAAGCCTTCTCATAACGCTCGTTGTAGCCTGCATCGCGATGGTGCTCATTGAAAAATGTTTCCCCAGTCCGTGGAAACCGATTGAGGAACTCAAGAGTCGACTACCGGCAGACCACGAGTTGATGGTCGAGGCGAAACGCCGAGCCGCTGATTCACTCCCGCTTTTCTGGTCGTTGTGTTCGGACGGCGTTCCAATCGACGCCATGGTTCGTGCGATTCTGACCGATCGAACGGGAGAGAGTGAAGAGCTCTGGGTATTCCTACTCGAATTACCGGACGCGGACGGGCGTATTCATGTTCACTTGTCCGAATCGCCCCGACTCGTGGATTACGAGTTTAACGATGCAGAAGACCTCGACTTTCACATCCACAAGAATCAGATTGTCGACTGGAGCATCGAACAACCGCATAGAAAAATTCGGGGAGCTTTTACGACGTTTGCCGTATTCGAGTTTTTTGAACAAAGTGTCGGCTCATTGCCGAAACGGACGAAGCGATTGCGAGAGCGGTTCGTCGACGCAAGGGATGTCTCACACTTGTCTGCCAACGATGTGTAGCCGCAGTGTTCGGCATCCACGCCAAATCGTCTGAACTTTGGCCAACGCTTCGAGAGTTGGTAAACTGAAACTCCTGCATGGCCCTTGTGGTGTCGCAGCTCGCGGCGAAGGCCGTGCGCATCAGCTTGCCGGGCATGCCGCCAATTTAGAATTCTGGTCCGGCGAGACCGCGCACGCACTCGATGTTCTTGATGGCTACAAATCGCGATTCGAGCGTCTTGCTGCCGCTCAGAAGTCGTATGTTGCCGCCCATCAGACGACGGAGTTCGAGCTTGACGATGTCTGGGGTGAGACGGCAAAGCGTCCGCTGCCGCCACGTGGCGTGCCTGATTCTGATCGCTCACGAGCACGACGCGAGCTCTGCGAAGGGTTTTACCGCTTCATTGTCCGTTGTTGCACGGCGGGACTGATTGAAAAAGCCGCCGCCCACGAGGAGTGCGAGCGACATGATATCAGCGTCGGTCCCGGCGATTTCGAGCGTCGCCGACGTTAGAACATCCATGAGGAAATCTCCGTCAAGATCGGACGATCTACTCAGTCGCCGGCCCCTCGTCGAAGTTTCTGTCCGGTTCATGCCAGTCGTTTCGCAACCAGCGCAGGATGATCTCCAAGTCCTTTTGCGATAGCCGTTCGGCGAACGGCGGCATGGCGTTTCGGTCGCCGTAGTGATTCTCGCTACCCGGGTCGCGCAGGAAACTTCGGAGCCAGTCTTCCGATGCGTATCCGCTTAGGTCGGGGTACCCGCCGCCTGGCTCTCCTAGCGTTTCGTCGCCGACGGTCATGGCGTGGCATTCAGAGCAAGCGGAGGCGTTTTCGGAACCTTCGGCATAAAACTTCTTGCCAATTTCCACCAACGCCGGATCCGGAGGCGCAAGATCAACTCGCCCACTTTGGGCCAGCAAGAATTCGACGACGCCGTCGATTTCTTGTTGCTGCATGTTTGGAATGTTTTCTTTGGCCCAGTCGGCCATCTCGCCTTCGGTGAATCGCGTGCCGACGGGCTCTCCGTTGAACGAACCGTTCACCGTGGGACCGAAGTGTTTTGGCCCGGCCGGGTTCGTGATGACGCCGCGTATCCATTCGCGGCTGCCAAACTGCCCCAGATCGGAGGCGGCTGCGGGCAACGTCACGATCTCGCCCATGCCGTCGTGCCCGTCGTAACGGTGGCACGCAGAACAGTTCCTGGCAAACATTTCCGGGCCGTGCGTTTTCGGATCGTTCTGAAGCAGCGTCCGCGCATTGGTGCTGATTCCGTCGGGACCGCGGACAAGTTCCATTATTCGCTGCGACTTGATCTCCGCTTCGTCAACGGCGATAGCGTGATCTGGGTCCGCCCGATCTTCCTGAACGGCAAGGAACGTTAGCAACCCAGCTCCGGCCAGCAGACAGAAGATGTAACCCACGTTGAACATGTGGCCCAACTTCCAATGGCCCCAGAACGGCATCAACGCCATCACCAGGAAGACCAAACCGGGAAGAACGATCGCCCCGTAAACCTCGGACTCACCAGGGAAGTACTTCAGCAATTGGAACAAAAACAGAAAATACCACTCGGGCCGCGCTGCACCGTACGTTTCCGAAGGATCAGCCGGTGCGCCAAGTTCCGCACCGAGAACATCACCCAGCCGCCCCTGGTCGGAAAGCTGTGATATCTCTCCCACGTCGGCCGGCGCGTGGCGAAACACGAGCAAGAGCACAACGACGAGCACTCCCAAGCAAGCCACGGCATCCTTGAGAACCTGATCGGGCCAAAACGACTCTTCCGGCTTGCGATCGGGGTCCTTGACCGTGATTCCGTGACGGCGGAAGACGTACACGTGCAAAACCAGGAACATGACCAACAGCATCGGCAGCACACCGGCATGCATCGCGAAGAACCGTGTCAATGTGTGATGTCCATAGGTTGGACCACCGACAATGAGCCTCTGCAGTGATGGCCCCACGGCGGGAATGACGGTCGTTATCTTCGTCGCCACCTGTGTCGCCCAATAGCCTTTTTGGTCCCAGGGAAGCAGATAGCCGGTCAGCGAAAGTCCGAGGACGATCTGCATCAGGATCAGCCCCAGCCAGAAATTTACCTCTCGCGGCGCATTGTACGCTCCGTCGATGATGACCTGCATCAGGTGTATCGCCAACAACACAACCATCGCGTGGGCAGTGAAATGATGCAGCCCCCGCAACAGCCAACCGCCTTGCATCTCGTGTTGGATAAAATAGACGCTTTCCCAGGCCGTTTGCGAGCTGGGGCTGTACGCCATCCATAGGAATATCCCCGTGATGACCTGCACCGAGAAGGTGAACACGAGCGTGCTGCCCCAAACGTACCGCCAGCGCGACCCGCCGGGGATCCGTTCGTAAAGGGCGTCGTGCACGAAGTCCCGATACCCGGTTCGTTCGTCGAACCACTTCGCAATCGATTTCATCATTCCACGTTCCGCTCCGCAGTCCCGGCGACGAAGTTCTGAAACTTAACCCAGACTTCTGAGCCGTCTCTCACCTCGGTGTCGAGTGGATCGAGACCACGCGGGCTCGGGCTGGTATCGTTGGCAATCTCCCCGTCCGTTGCAAACGAACTGTCGTGACAGGGACACCGATAAAGTTGATCATCCGATTTGAAGCTGACCTGGCAGCCGAGATGCGGGCAGTTGGCATTCAAAGCCGAAACTTGGCCATCCGCGGTACGCAGTAAGAAAACGACGCCGATGGTATCTTGACGATACAGGTTCCACGCGTCGGTCCGGTCGTTGACGACCACCACCCGTCTCGGCTTTCCAACGAGCAGTTCGTCAACCGACGCGACCTTCAGGAACTCGTCGTCAGAATTGCCCTCCGCTTGTTTCCGGCGAGATCGAAGTGGATCAGCGAAGAAAAATAGGCCAGTCAACACCGGCACGATACCGGTAATGCCGCCAAGCAGACATGCCATCGCACGTGTCAGGAAATTCCGACGCGACCCGGCTGCCTCGGCGGTTTGCTCGGGGCGTTGCTTCGGCTCGTTTTGTTCCATGAGTCATACTCCGAACAAGGGGAGTCGTATCGGATCGAACGGTGCGATTCTTCGCCGCCGAACGATGGCTGTGCCGCGGCGTTGTAAACGATTATCGCGGCAGATCACTGGCGGTCTTGGGAATGTCAAATTCACACGACGACGATGAAATTTACACGATGGACGCAAGCCTATCGTCGCCGATCACAGGGGTTTGAAATCACATCTTCTGTGGACCGTGACACGCACGGTATGGGTGTGCTTCGGGGCAGGTTGTCAATCGATTATTCACTTGTCGAGTCTATGGACTCAACACGTCTTTGAACGCCGCCAACACCTTGCTCTTGGTTTCCGCGATGGTTCCCTGCAAGATGGCGCCGGCAGCTTGTTTGTGACCGCCGCCGCCGAACTGTTCGGCCAGGGCAGCCACGTCGACGTTGGTACGACTGCGAAAACTGTATTTGACTCGCTTGTTGGGTTGTTCGATGGCAATGAACGCGCTCGACGTCCCGGCGATCGTCAGGCACTCGTTGACCAATTCATCCGTGTCGGAGGCGGTCGCGCCAGTTGCGGGATAATCGGCGAGCTGCACCCACGTATAGCCCAACTGGCCTTCAAAGTCGAGCGTGACCCGGCTCAGCGCACATCCTGCCAGTTTAATCCGGGCGGCGGAGCGCTGTTCGTAAAGCTGGCTGAAAATCAGATCGGGGCGAACACCCAAGTCGACCAATCGCCCGATAATTCGCATGGTTTGACCAGTCGTCGATGAATAGCGAAACCAACCGGTGTCGGTCGCAATGGCACAAAACAATGCTGTCGCAATCTCTTGGTTGAGCGGGTATTCGAGCGCTTCGGCCATTTGAAAAACGAGAGCACCGGTCGCTTCAGACTTGGTGTCTTTGAACTCCACCGCACCCAACGCGTCAGCGCTGACGTGGTGATCGATGACAACTTTCTTCGCCGTCGTCTTTCGCAAACACTGGCCCACTTCGCCAAGTTGAACCCAGGCGCTCGTGTCCAGCACAATATGCACATCCGTATCAAGCACCTGATTGGCGGAGGCGTCTTTGCCGATCGAAAACACTCGATTGGTCGGATCGAGAAAGCCAAGCGAATCAGGAAGGGGCGACGGATTGACGATGCGAACGGTCTTGCCCTTCGCCTCCAACAACCCAGCCATCGCGAGTTCCGATCCAACCGCGTCGGCGTCGGGACGCATGTGCGACGACAAGACGAAGCGTGCGTTTTCTTCGATAATTTGCCGAAGAGGCTCCCATTCGATATTCATTCGCCTATGTTAGTTGACCGCCACTGGGGTTTCAACGAGTCGACGCGTCTCGCGGTCAATGAACACCGGGCATCAGCATCCACGCGGAGACTTTGTGTACTCAAATTGCGAAGGTCACGCTTGTTGTAAAGCACATCCCAACGGAACGCCTTCGCTCAAGTGTTTCCCTACCCGAGCCGTTCATTCTCAACGATTCTTCGCACCTGTTCGATATCCTGTTGCATCTGCAACTGAAGTTCGCCCGCATCGGCGAATCGCCTCGTGTTGCGAACTCGGCTGATGAACTCGACGCCGAGCGACCGACCGTACAAGTCGCCAGTGAACCCGATTAGGTGGACTTCGAACTTGCGATGCTCTTCACCGAACGTGGGGTTGGCGCCGAGGTTCACAGCGGCCGGATAAATCGATTCACCGACCCGGCAGGCGGCCGCGTACACGCCATCTTTGGGAAGCAGTGTTGGTACGTGCTCAATGTTTGCCGTAGGAAAGCCCAATTCACGCCCCCGCATCGCCCCGCGAGAAACCATTCCTTGCACGACATAGCCATGTCCTAACAGGTCGACCGCTTCGGCGATGCGGCCTTCGCTAATCCGAGCACGTATAACGCTGGACGAGACAAATCGTTCGCCGACTTTGATCGGCGGCACGATATCTAACGACAAATTGGCTGCGCCGCAAAGCCGCTCGAGCGTGGAGATGTCGCCCGCTCGACCGCGGCCGAAAAAGAAATTCGGCCCTTCGACAACGCCGCAGGCATCGAATTCGTTACAGATGACCCGCTCGAAAAACTCATCCGGCAGCAGTCGCATCAATTCGAGATCGGTCTGATAGGCGATCACGCAATCGACGCCGCACTTTTCGAGCAATTCTGCTTTCCACTCGACGGTGCTCAGACTGGGCGGTGCCTGTTCCGGGCGAAGCAAATGCAGCGGATGCGGGTTGAATGTGAGCACGACCGCAGGCACACCCTTGTCCCGAGCACGTTCGACGAGAACGGCAACCATGCTTTGGTGGCCGCGATGTACTCCGTCGAAGTTGCCGATCGCGACGAAGCCGCCTCGATACGCGCCTGGATTGTCAAAACCGTGGAGCAGATGCATAGCCGATACCTGATAGACGGCGGGCACTCGTCCGTGGCACTAAGTGATTGGCCGTGACTTCATTCATGAACCGATTTGAAAAATGTACTGGTTTCACACGACGGAGGCTCTACTTGGCGATAACACAGCCACCCAGAGAAATACGAGATTAAGTCTGACGGTAACGCTTCAGTTTGTCGTGATCAATTGTGACGCCGAGCCCAGGACCGTCAGGGATTTCGAGAAATCCGTCCGCGTCGATGCAGAAGGACACGGTCGTCAAATCTTCAATGTAAGCAGACGGCGTCAAGTATTCGACGTACCGCGCAAGCGGCATCGCCGCCGCCAATTGTAGATCAGCTGCAAGTCCGATGGCCGTGTTCCATCCGTGCGACACCATCAGAATGTTGTGATCGAAGGCGGACCAGCCAATCTTTCGCGATTCGCTAATACCACCGTTTTTTGTGCAATCGGGCTGAATGACGTCGACGGCACGCTTCTCGATCCAATCTTGAAACGATTGGCGGCGCGTGAAGACTTCGCCGCCGGCAATCGGCACGGGTGAGACACGCGTTAGCTCGATGAATCCCGCTAAGTCATCCGGCGGCAGCGGCTCCTCAAACCAAACGATGTCGTAGTCCGCCAGCATGTTCGCCGTTTCGCGTGCCCAGTTGAGGCCATGCGGCCAAAACTGTTCGCTCCCGCCGGCGTCAACCATCAGTTCGACCGCATCGCCGACCGATTCCCGGGCCGTCCGGATGAGCAACTCATCGAATTTTCGATCGCGGCGACCAAACGGTCTCCAACCAAGCTTGATGGCCCGAAAACCGCGATCGACGGTCTGCTCGAGGCGGCCCCGCAGGACATCGGGTTCGTCGAACAGAATGGAACCGTAAGGCTTGATGCGATCACGGTAGTTCCCGCCGAGTAGCCGTGATACCGGCTGTCCGCAGGCTTGGCCCATGATGTCCCACAGCGCGATGTCGATCCCGCTGATGGCATGCTCGATCGCTCCACCGCGTCCTTGCCAGAACGACGATTGCCGCAGGTTCTCCGTGACACGTTCCGGCTCGACGGCCGACTCTCCCTCGAGCAACGGCCAGAGAAGCTTCATCGCTCCCTGGATCAGCGAGCCAGATGTGAAACAACTGCCGATACCGCTGAGTCCCTCGTCCGTCTTGACCTCGACTAGCGTGTGCAGATCGTCCTGTGGCTCGTGACCTTGAGGCCAGCCGCCATCGACGGTAGCTCCGGTCAACGGTATGATCTCGACATCGACGATTCGCATGACATGTAATCCGAGAAAAAGTGAATGCCCGACAGAACGATCACGACGAGCCGAAGCATGTCATTCAAACGGATTGGCGCCTGTGCGACAAGCCACGAACGAGCACGAGTTGCCTAACGAGCAACATGACTCGCCCGTTTGCAATCCAAAAGCGGCCGAACCGGGAGCGACGCGATGAACAACTTGAAAGGACCGACCGATGAGTCAACCCACCGTCGCTGTGCTGGGTGCCAGCACAAACCGCAGCAAGTATGGTAACAAATCGGTCCGCGCGCATCTGAGCCAAGGATACGAAGTCTACCCGGTCAATCCGAACGCCGAACAGGTCGAAGGGCTGCCCGCCTTCAAGACGCTGGCCGACGTGCCGGTGGAGCATCTCGATCGAATTAGCGTTTATCTGCCGCCCGCTGTGGGACTCGAGATGCTGGATGAAATTTTCGCCCGTGATGCCGATGAAGTCTGGTTCAACCCCGGCAGTGAAAGCGACGAGCTCGTCGCGAAGGCAGAGGCAATTGGCCTCGAAATTATCCGCGCGTGCAGCATTGTCAACATTGGCACGTCACCGTCCGCATTCGCTGACGAGTGATGAAACAACGGCGGCTCGTTTCGCTGTCAAACTGTCAACACTGTCATCCGTAAAACATGCCCTTAAGGCTGGACATAGAAGGCGATCTGCCCTTAACTGTCCGTTGAACGTTTTGCGAACCGTCGATCACATTTACACATCTCGGAACGCCATTTCCCGAGAGCAGACGACGCGCAGAGACGACGTGACGTGCGGAGACGACCACTTGCAACTTTTTCCGACACTCGATCAAACGATTCACGGCGTCGCGCCGAAGTTGCGTGACGGGCAACTCAGTTGTGCTGAGGTGGTCGAGACGTGCCTGGCGCGGATCGATGAGCGAGACGCCGAGGTTCAAGCTTGGGTCAGCGTCGACCGCGAAGGTGCCCTGAACCGAGCACATCAACTCGACCAAGATGCTGCCGCTGGGCGGTGGCATGGGGCGCTACACGGAATTCCTCTGGGCATCAAGGACATTGTCGACGTCGCTGGCGTGCCGACGGCCGCCGGTTCGGAATTGTTGACGCAACAACCGGCGCAGAGCGACGCACTACTCGTCTCACAGCTTCGGGCAGCCGGGGCGATCATTCTCGGGAAGACTGTTACCACGCAATTCGCGGCTTTCGATCCGCCCGTGACGCGCAATCCATGGAACCTCGATCATACGCCAGGTGGCTCGTCAAGCGGCTCGGCGGCAGCCGTTGCGACGGGCATGTGTCTAGGAGCAATCGGTTCGCAGACGGGCGGTTCGATTACGCGACCGGCTGCGTTTTGCGGCATCGCCGGCTGTAAGCCGACGTTCGGTCTTGTCAGCACGCATGGAGTGTTCCCGTTTGCGCCGCACTTGGATCACCCCGGTCCGATGGCGCGGAGTGTACGAGACGTTGGCATGATGCTCGACGCCTTGGCCGTTCCGAATGTTGCCAGCGGCGGTCAAGCCGAACCGCCGCATCCGGTTTGCGACACACTCGATGCCGGAACGATTGATGCACCGACAATCGGTCGGCTGCGCGGCTTCTTTGAGACGATGTGCGAACCGAGCACGTCCCAGGTATTCGACGATATGATGGGTATGTTCTCGGTCGCCGGCGCCACCGTTGCAGAAAAGACATTGCCGCCGAGTTTCGCAGACTTGCATCGTTGTCACCGCGTTGTGATGGTTGCCGAGGCGGCGGCATTGCACGAAGCGCGGCTTGCCGCCTACGCGGACGACTACAAGCCAGGTATTCTGTCACTGCTGGAAGAAGGGCTCAAGACTCCGGCCGCTGAGTATTTTCGCTGCCGACGACACCAAGAGCTTGCTCAACAGGAGATTCTCGGCTGTTTTAACAATGTCGACGTGCTGGTTTGCCCGGCAGCGTTGGGAGCCGCCCCCGATACGACGACAACCGGCGACCCGGCATTCAACTCCCCATGGAGTTATACCGGGCTGCCAACCGTCTCGTTTCCGCTGGGCCTATCAGCGGAAGGCCTGCCGCTGGGAATACAGTTTGTCGGCCGGCCGTATGCCGAGCCGCAACTGTTTCGCGCGGCTGCGTGGTGTGAAGACGTCGTCAGTCTGAGCGTGGGGATATGACGCCGACAACGTGCTCGCATGCCGAGTATGACGGGGGTTCGCCGCCGCCGTTTCAGTTTCATCGCGAGCAGCTCATCGTCGACGTTGGCGCGTGCCGTTCAGATGCTTCGGGAGGTAAGACCTTCCCTTCATGCGAATTCGTCACTCTTCTCGCGCTTGAAGAATGCCACGAGGGCAGCGGTGTATGAGGATGTTCCACAAAATGCGAAAAGCCAGCCGCCACGTTGTAGTTGTTCGACCCTGACGAGTTCCCAACCTTCGTCGCCCCAGCGGTCGAACCGCTCGCCAAAATCATCCGGCAATCCGGTTGAAGTCCATTTCCCGGCGTCGATGTGGACAATCTTGTATTCCCATTTTATTGCGATCTTGCCTCTCAGGTGCGAACCAATCCAACACGCGGAGTGATCGGCCCGAGGCTCGATCGATAGGGTTACTACTCGCTCGATTGGCGGCGATCGAAATGCTACGGGTCGCCGTCTGCCGGATAGATGGTGCTCTGCGCCCGCCAGACGGGAAGGTTGACGCCGTCCGCCACGGTATGCACCGAACCGTCCATCATGAGCACGTTGACCGATTTAGGATGCCAACTGCGGGAGGTAATGGCGGCGTACGTGCGCGCCGTTGTGCTCTTACCCTCTTGTCGCGAGTTGTAGTCGATATCGTAATCCATGCCGTCCTTTGTGTAAGGAACGGACGTGTTTGGCACGAACGTCGACGTGAAGCCGCTGTGATGGACGCGACCATCGCACCACTCGGTGTGCCCGGTATTTTCGTTTTCCAGTAGCCCCATTTTGAAGTCATTCGCCGCCACGCCACTGTCAAAGCCAGCAATATCGCTGGGGCTCGTCGGTATCGCAGCGCCGGGATCGTCCGAGTTACGAAAATAAGGCATGTACGCCTTAACTTCAGCGGCCATCAGCGTATTGCTGAGGCCGTCGAGCACGTCGGCATCCGTCGTGCGGCTGTTTGGATGAAACACGCCCCTGCTACCGATTCCGGTTGCGGGATCCCAGACAAACCATTTTCCGAAATTGAAGCCGTAGTTCTGCGGATACGTGTAGGGCCCGTCCGAGTTGATGCGAACTTTGTCGCCCGGGTCACTGGGACACAAGTAGTTTGGCACGCGCATGGTGGGCACGCCGGTGCCCACTTGTGCGTCCCATGCCGTTTGCAGATCGATCAAATTCGCCGCGTTTTCGAGCTCCATGAAGGGCATCAATCGGCCGTGAATCGACCACGACCCGTTGTTGCCGGCGAAGACCGTGCCGAGTTCGATGCACGAACTGGGAGGAAAAACGCCGTGCGTATCGAGGTAGTTATGAAGTGCGACACCGATCTGCTTGAGGTTGTTCTTGCAGCGGACACGCCTCGCCGCTTCGCGCGCCATCTGGACGGCAGGCAACAACAGCGCGATAAGCACAGCGACCACCGCCAAGGTGACGAGCAACTCGAGCATTGTGAATGCGGGCCTGCGAGCATTCGCCGCGGCCGGCGCACGATCCAACATCCATCAATCCTTCCCCGCGAACGGGTCGTTCTAGTACGCAGCCCAGGCTGGTGCGCACCACTAGCACATTTTCCTCTCGAGAGCATGCTATTATAGGCGCATCACCCTGACACCGATAGCCGAGCGGCTCCGACACGCGAAACCGACCGTGATTCACAAGCAGAAAGCCGCATTGACCATCGAATCGACACCTGGGGTCTACAGGAACCTATGTCGAATGGGATCAGCGCGCTTGCCAAATCTCTCGTCGGCACTGAGACAACGCAACACATCCTCGACGACTCAAGGGCGTAATGCACAGGCAACGCAGGAACAAAAGTGACATGACGCGTATTGAAACGCCCGTTCAATCGTCACTTGCGCCGACAGTCGGAACGGGCTGTTGGCTGTTGGCACACGTCGGATGATCATGACTTTCACGGCGGGATCGACTAGAATGATGCGTTAGCGCGCGGGGTTTTCGTACCAGATGACTCCGAGGTTGTCTCGTTCTTCGCACGTCAATACGTCGAGATCGCCGTCTTCATCGATGTCGATGAGTTGAATCAGATCGAACTTCACGCCTTCATCAGTTCCGCTAATCTCATGGCTCGCCCATCGCGCCTCTTCGATCGGCTGATCAGAAGGCTGTGAGAGCCACACGACGCCGGATTTGTGCTTGGCGGACTCACAGGTGAAAACGATGTCTTGTTGGCCGTCGAGATCGATGTCGCCCACGTGAACCGCTTTTCCGGTACCGGTTCCCTCGGGCATTGGTATCGAATGCGTCGCCCAACGCGGCGAGCGTCCCGGTAAGCCTCGCAGAAAAAGGAGCGGACCTCGGCTCACCGCGCAGACGATGTCCAGCTGCCCGTCCCGATCAACATCGGCGCTCCGCATGAACATGACTTCCCGGTCATTTCCGCCGATCAGATGCTTGCGCCATGATTTCTCGTCGGCCACGGCGGCCCCAGCGTTTTCCAGCCAATAGCAGCCACGTCCGGCTCCACGGCGGTCGCTCGCCAGCACGTCGAGATCGCCGTCACCATCGACGTCGACCGTTTCCAGCGACATGACCCAACCCGCTTTACAGATCGGGTGCCACTTCCAGTCGGCCAGCTTGCGAGGAGCGGCGGGAGCTTCGAACCAGCCAATCTGGGCATCCGGGCCTTTCGCACCGGCTAGCAGGTCGACACCCCGTCGACCATCGATTTGCACGGGCAGGCAGTACATCCATTGTCGTTTCTGCTCTGAAGCCGGGATGGCCTCGGTCGTCCAAGCAGACGCTTCGAGAAACCGTAGTCGGTCGACCGGTGCCCAGTGCACGAACATCGTGCGTGTGTTTCCCTCACAACAACTCACGACATCAACGGCACCGTCGGCATCAAGATCAACGAAAACCGCATCTTCCGGCGAACCGACACTGCCCACCGTAACAGCCGGCCAACTGTCGGCGACTGCCTCGCGACCGGGATTCAGGTAGGCCCGGACCCGACCTCCCTCTTCCCAGGGTGTCACCAGGTCGAGTCGCCCATCGCCGTTGACATCAAATGGGCGAACACCGTCGGCCCCGCGGGATGAGTTGTCGATCGTGTGCCTCGTCCAGGCGGTCTCACTTCCCTTCGCATGCGTCCCTCCGAAGAATGCCGCAACGGCCAGCACGACCGCCATGCAAATGCCGGGGCAAAGCCGAGCGAGTCGCCGGACCGATACCGAGCGTCGTTCGACATGCCGGCCATCGGCGCGAAACGCGGCCCAAATACCGATTCGGCTTTGTTGTCGAAAGGGCTTTCGGACGATTCGTCGACGCTCAAACATCGAGGCAAACCCCATATTCGCAGTCCTCACGTGGCTGTTTCGGGCCAGATTGTGCCTATTTGCCATTTTGTCAGAATCCCTGGCGACTTCAATCGCTTTCGAGGTGCCGCGTTGATTGAAAACTTGGGTGCGTTCCTTAGAATGAACCGTTGGCGGGAGCCGAAAGGCGTTCCGCTCGAGTGAGCGGAATCTGTGTCGCCGGCCGGATGTGTGCGGACCCGCCTCCGGTCAGCCGGGCATGCCAGAACCTACCGTGAAAGCGGCCGGTCTTGCTGTAGGCCGTCGCGCCGGGCGCGTTAGGGCGATCATCTCCGAGCCCTCCGACCTGCCAGCCCACGATCCCGCCCGTTGAAAGCTTGCCTGTTCACCGTTGTGGACCTATTGGAGCCGATCACGCCGTGACCGACAATAACGACATTGCAACAGCCGCATCGAAAGCAAAACAAGAACTCGACGCGCATACCCACGAACTGGTTCAGTGGCACTTCGGCCCAGAGACCGGCTCGCCGTTCTGGTTAGAGAAGTCGAAGGAATTTGACTTCGACCCTCTCAAAGACGTCAACTGTTTCGACGACCTGAAGAAGTTTCCGTTGTTCGAAGATGATTGGCTGCGAGGTGGCCCGGTTCGCCGCTGGCTTCCGCAAGCCTATGCCGATAAGCCAGTGTATGTATTCGAAACTGGTGGAACGACGGGCATTCCGAAGTCGCGGGTTGTCGTCGACGACTTCCGCATCGATTACGAAATGTTTAGTGACACCTTGCCCGAGGAGTCATTTCCCAAGGGAAGCAACTGGCTGATGCTGGGCCCCTCCGGGCCTCGGCGACTCCGTTTGGCGGTCGAACACTTGGCGCAGTACCGCGGCGGAATCTCGTTCTGCGTCGATCTCGATCCGAGATGGGTCGTAAAGTTACTTAAAAAGAATAAGATCGCTGAAGTGAAAGAATACTCAAATCACGTTGTCGATCAGGCGATGACGATCCTTTCCGCCGGACACGAAATCAAGTGCATGTTCACGACGCCCAAACTGCTCGAAGCGTTGGCCATGCGTCTGTTGGATGAAGGATCGAGCATCGCCGAGTCGGGTATCACCGGCATCTTTTGCGGCGGCACCGAGTTCACACCGCAATGGTATCGCTTCGCCCGGGAAGAACTGCTCGGCCCCGACGTGTTCATCACGCCGACGTACGGCAACACATTGATGGGCCTCGCCTGCGGCAAGCCGTTCGATCCGGCTGACGACTACAAGATCACCTATTTCGCACCGCAGCCGCGTGCGGTCGTCGAAGTGGTCGATTTTGATGACCATACGCAAGTCGTCGAGATGGGTGGTACCGGTCGGGTGAAGCTCTACACGCTATCCAAAGAGTTGTTCATTCCCGGTTTTCTCGAACGGGACGAAGGCGAGCGTGAGCCTCCGATCGAAAAATTCCCTTGGGACGGAGTCAGCGGCGTTCGCCCCTACCACGTGTTCGCTCAGACAACGACCGTCGGCGTCTATTAGAGAATGGGGAGATCATGGTGGTCGCGACCCAGGCAGGCGAAACCAGTAGGAACAGTTTCAAATTCCTTCTCCCGCTGGGAGAAGGTTAGGATGAGGGCTCGATAAAGATATCGACTCCCCTCACCCCAGCCCTCTCCCGCAGGGAAAGGGAGCAGACGTGTATCGCCAATACTCTGGTGTGTTGCCAGGGATGCGGCCCTGAGTTTCGTCTTCCCAAAACAGTTCCTTGTTCGAATAAGAGACGCTGCTCTTATTGAAAAGGCAAGCGATAGGGCGATTGCACATGGCAGAGCACGAAACGAGCGACATCAAGTCACGCCACGCAGCGTACAACAGACCTAAGAGTTCTCAACCACAGAGGAGCAGGACGTGTTAGATATTCCCGCGATACGCTGGGGCAAGCCGTACGAAAGCCTGGAGAAGGATGAAGTCGTTCACTTCGAGACGGGTGAGGCTTTGGCGACGGTGCATCAGGCCAATGGCGGCATCGTCAAGATGGACATGCGAAAAGCGCAGCGGGCTCGCGACCTGTTGCGGGACATCCCAATTTCCGATCTGATCGAGATGTCGAAAAAGGCGGGCGAGCTCTACATGAGCGCAACGCTGCCACTCGGCGACGGCACGCAAACGCCCGAAGAGTTTTGCCGTATGCAGTCGGCGACAACCGGCCTGCCCGAGCACATGTGCGCCTCGAACATGCGGAAAAACGCTTTCGTGCTGGGCCACATGCAGGACATTCTTGATGCCCTGACGCGCGGGCTGCCCTTGGATATTCTTTCGAAAGGCTACGGCAAGGAAGATCGTGGCGTCACGGTGAGCTACCAGGCGAATGCTCCGGTATTGGGTATGGTGCTGCCGTCGAATTCGCCCGGCGTGCATACGTTGTGGATGCCGGTCATTCCGATGCAGGTCGGACTGGTTCTCAAACCCGGTCCTCAAGAACCGTGGACACCGTATCGTATGTTTGAAGCCTTCGCTCAAGCAGGCGTGCCGCGCGAGGCCATTTCGATTTACCCCGGTGGACCGGAAGTCGGTGCCGCCGTGCTCGAATGTTGTGAGCGTTCGATGATCTTCGGCGGGACGCCCACGGTCGAAGCCTATCACGGCAACCCGCGCGTGCAACCACACGGCCCCGGCTTCAGCAAGATCATCTTCGGTGACGACATGGTCGACGACTGGGAACAGCATCTCGACTTGATGGCCGACAGCGTGCTGGTCAACAGCGGCCGTAGCTGTATCAGTTGCTCAGGCATCTGGGCCTCTCGGCACGGGGCAGAGATTGCCGAAGCCCTGGCCAAACGTCTGGGACCGGTCGAGCCGCTCCCGATGACCAACGCCGAAGCACCTCTGGCGGCTTTCACGCTTCCCGGTGCTGCCGAAGCGATCAACGCGCAGATCGAAGAAGGCATCAAGACTCCCGGTGTGACGGAAGTCAGCGAGAAATACCGTGAGGGTTCGCGGCTCGTGCAGCACGAACGCTGCGATTACCTGCGACCGACGGTATTGCACTGCACCGACCCAGCTCTCGAGATGGCGAACACCGAATACATGTTTCCATTCGTTTCGGTCGTCGACTGCCCTGAAGACAAAATGCTCGATTCGATCGGTCAAACGCTCGTCGGCAGTGCGATCACTGAAAACCCAGAACTCTCCCGGCAACTCATCGACGCGACTAATATCGACCGGCTGAATATCGGCCCAATAAAGACGATCGCCCTGAACTGGCTTCAGCCCCACGAAGGCAACATCGTCGACTTCCTCTTCCGCGCCCGC